>FLNV01002063.1_pt1 | contig 65292 bp, 60 predicted proteins | sample 1140351 | NCBI WGS metagenome assembly FLNV01 (sample SAMEA3878207, study PRJEB12797) | bioreactor metagenome | biome: Moose rumen | place: Sweden | collected 2011-10 | reverse complement strand
CAGATGAACATTGCCACCCCGCAGAACTATGTCCTCGGCCCTGGCGACCAGCTCATCATCGATATCTTCGGGGCCTCGCAGGAGAGTCTGAAGCTGACCGTCAGCCCTGACGGTGATGTCACCATACCTGAGTATGGTCCCGTCCACGTCAGCGGTCTCAGCGTTACTGCAGCCCAGAGCCGCATCCGCAGCCGCCTTGGCGAATATTACCAGAGTTCAGACATCAAGACCTCGTTGGGCCAGACCCGCTCCATCATGGTCAATGTGATGGGTGAGGTCCGTGTCCCCGGCACCTATACCCTTTCAGCCTTTGCCACAGTCTTCCATGCCCTCTATCGTGCCGGTGGTATCAGCACCTTGGGTACGCTGCGTAATATCAAGGTGTTCCGTCAGGGCCGCCAGATATCCGTTGTCGATGTCTACGAGTTTATCCTCAATGGCCGTCTGGCAGGCAATGTCCGCCTTCAGGACAACGACGTCATCCAGGTGGGTCCATACGAGAGCATCGTCGATATCGACGGCCATGTAAAGCGCCCCATGTCTTATGAGCTGCGCAAGGGCGAGAGCCTGTTCACCCTTCTGAAGTATTGCGGCGGTTTCTCTGCCGATGCCTATAAGGAGACTCTCCGCGTGCAGCGCAAGACCGGCCAGATGAAGAGCGTCCACAATGTCGACGAGTTCGACTTTGCCAGTTTCAAGATGGACGATGGCGACAGTGTCAGTGTCGAGGCTCTCTACGACCGCTATTCCAACATGGTCGAGATCAAGGGAGCAGTCTTCCGTCCCGGTATGTACGAGCTTGGTGAGAAGGTTACCACGGTTCGCAGCCTCATTGAGCGTGCAGCCGGACTCCGTGAAGAGGCCATGATCTCCCGAGCCGTCATGCGCCGCATGAAGCCCAACCGCACCCAGGAGGTGCTCCCCGTCGATGTCGAGGGCATCCTGAAGGGTACTGTTGCTGACATGCCCCTCAGGAATGAAGACGTGCTCTTCATTCCCACTCTGGCAGAGCATCAGAACCTGCGCACGCTCACCATCACGGGCGAGGTTATCTTTCCCGGTGTCTATGAATATGCCGACAATATGACGCTTGAGGACTTTGTGCTTCAGGCCGGAGGACTCACCGACAGGGCGTCGGCAGTGAAGGTCGATGTCTCCCGTCGTCTGCGTGATCCCCATGCTGCAGGCGTGGACGGCATGACCATTGCCAAGACCTTTTCTTTCTCGCTAAAAGATAATTACGTCGTTGATGGCCAGAGGGATTTCGTCCTCGAGCCGTACGACATCGTACAGGTGCGCCGCAGTCCAGTCTTCCAGGATCCTATCACTGTCGCAGTCGATGGTGAGATCACTTTCCGTGGCAGCTATACCATGGAGCAGAAGAACCAGCGTCTCTCCGACTTGGTCAAGTCGGCAGGAGGCACCCTCGAAGGTGCATACGTCCGTGGTGCCCGGCTTATCCGTAAGATGACCGACGACGAGCGTGCCCGTATGCAGGCAGTCATCGACATGGCCCGTCAGACAGCCGACGGCAACGACTCCATCAGCCTGGAGAAGCTTGCTCTCTCCGACACCTATTCTGTCGGTATCCATCTTGACGAAGCCCTCGCACATCCCGGCTCTACTCAGGACATCGAGCTCATGGACGGTGACCGTCTGGTCATCCCCCGCTTCAATCATACGGTCCGTATCTCAGGCGATGTCAATGCTCCAAATACCGTAGCTTTCGAAGAAGGCAGGGGGTACAAATACTACATCGAACAAGCCGGTGGCTTTGGCGACCGTGCCAAGAAGCGTCATGCGTATATCGTCTATCAGAACGGCACCATGGCCAAGGCCAGCAAGGGCAAAATCGAGCCAGGCTGCGAGGTGGTAGTCCCCTCCAAGGCCAATCGCGAAAACATGAGTGTCGCCCAGTGGCTCGGCATCGGTACTAGCATCGCCTCCCTTGGCACTATGTTCGCCACTATTGCTCACCTCGTAAAATAATATCCTATGGAGAATCAAGTTCAGAAGCCGACCTTCGGCCAGCTGTGGCAAGATATCAAAAGCCACAGAAAGCTGTATTATAAAGTCCTGCCCGCCACCTTTGTCGTTGCTGCCATCATAATGCTCAGCATCCCCAACTATTACAAATGTACGGTGATGCTCGCCCCCGAACTTTCCAGCATGGGAGTAAAGAGCAGCGGCCTTTCGAGTATCGCCAGCAGCTTCGGCATCAATCTCAGTGGTGCCAGTCAGGGTGCCGATGCCCTGATTCCTACACTCTATCCTGACATGATGAACAGTGTCACCTTCCGGGCCTCGCTTTTCCCCATCAAGGTACAGCGTGAGGACGACAGTACAGGTGTTGATGTGATGACCTACTACGACTACCTGAAAGATGGCCAGAAATCCCCCTGGTGGTCTGTAGTTATGAAGGCTGCGTTTTCCATTTTCAATAGCGAAGAGCCGGAAAACAGACAGGTGAACACCTTCAAACTCACCAAGGAGCAAACAGAGATAGCAAAGGCTATTGCAAAAAAGGTGGTCTGCGATGTCGACAAGAAGACGATGGTCATTACTATAGATGTCACAGATCAGGACCCTCTCATCTGTGCCACCATCGCTGATTCCGTGCAGCAGCATCTTCAGGAGTTTATCACCAACTACCGCACCAAGAAAGCCCGTGTAGACTTGGCCTATAGCCAGAAACTCTTCGACGAGGCGAAGGTCCGCTACGAGAAGGCCCGTAAGGCCTATGCCGCCTTTGCCGATGCCAACCGCAATGCGCTGTTCCAAGCCAATCGCAGTGAGGTTGCCAAGCTAGAGAATGAGATGAACCTTCAGTATCAGGCATATTCCCAGATAGCAGCGCAACTTCGCTTAGCCGAGGCAAAAGTCCAGGAGGATACTCCAGCCTTTACCGACCTCCAGCCTGCTACGGTCCCTGTCAAGAAGTCAGGACCCAAGCGTTCCGTCACCTGTCTCGTATTCCTCTTCTTGGCTTTCATCGCCACTACCCTCTGGGCCATCCACCATGAAGGACACCTGCTGCCCTTCCTTCGTTCCTCCGGTGATGACGATGACTACGATGAAGACGACGTTCTCCGTGCCCTCGTCAAACTCTCTTCTCAGCCCCAACCCAAGCCCACCCCAAGCTATTAGCAAGCTCAAATAGCCACTTTGATTATGCCAACAGCTTGCCTAGAGTATGCCTGTACCTTCAGGAAGTTTGCCTTGATAGTGCAAAATAATCGGCATAATTCTTGCAGATATGGAATTAAATGCCTATTTTTGCAGCAAAATATAGTGTGAGATGGCAGCAGAAAGACGATATCCTATAGGTATTCAGACGTTCTCGGAGATAATCCGTGGAGGCTATGTTTATATAGACAAGACTGAATTGGTTTGGCAGTTGGCTCAGTATGCAAAGTTTATATTTATGAGTCGCCCGCGCCGGTTCGGTAAGTCGCTGCTAACGTCTACCCTGGAGTCGTATTTTCTTGGCCAGCGCGAGCTCTTCGAAGGCCTGAAGATAATGGATCTGGAGAAGGAGTGGGAGCAGTATCCGGTGATGCGGCTTGACCTGAGCAGTGCAAAGCACATGTCGCCAGCCCAAGTCAGGAAGGAACTGGAACTCATACTTGCTCCCTATGAAAAGATCTATGGTCGTAACCCTGATGAGGAAACCCCTGGCATGCGCTTGGGTGGTTTAATCGACCGTGCATACGAGCAGACAGGCCGTCAGGTTGCGGTTATAATCGATGAGTATGATGCGCCATTGCTTGACGTGCTTCATGAGGACACAAGGCTGAAGGAGGTGCGCGAGGTGATGCAGGAGTTCTACCAGCGCCTGAAGAAACAGGAGGCTAAGATAAAGTTCTGCTTTATAACTGGCATCACGAAGTTCTCGCAACTGAGCATATTTTCTACTATCAACAACATTAAGAACGTTACCCTATTGCCGCGATTCTCTGCCATCTGTGGTATTACGGAGCATGAAGTAATGCATGATCTTTCAGAAGATATCAAGGCCATGTCGGAGGTATACGGATGCTCGCCCGAAGAGATGTTCCAAAAGATAAAGCTGCGCTACGACGGGTATCATTTCGCATCCGTATCCGATGATATCTATAATCCATATAGTCTGCTGAACGCCTTGGGCGATCAGCAACTGGATAACTACTGGTTTGCATCCGGTACACCCACTTTCCTTATTCGTCAGCTTCAGTACTTCAAGACTGATATCATGTCGCTTGACAAATTGGAAGTGCCCTCGTCGGCATTCGACCAGCCTACTGAGAATATGAAGGATGCTCTGCCGCTGCTCTACCAGAGCGGTTATCTGACCATCAAGGACTATGATCGCGAAAGCGAGGCATACACGCTGTCTATTCCTAATCAGGAAGTGCGGATAGGCTATACAAAAGGATTGCTTCCCGCCTATACGGGGCTTAATGATAGTGACGTGCAGATGGGCTTCGCCCTGAAATTCTGGCGCGCCCTGAAGCAACAGGATGTTGATTTGGCTATGCGCGAGATGCAAGCATATATGGCCGGAATCCCGTATGTAGAGGGTTTCAAGCAGAAGCTGGCTGAGGCGGCTACGGCTGAGGGATTTTATGAATATACGTTGTATCTGATATTCTCGATGCTGAACGTATATGTACGTACGCAGGTAAAGGTGGCTGGCGGCAGGGTAGATATGGTTGTATGGATGCCAGATGCAGTCTATGTGTTTGAATTGAAAGTCAGCGGCACTGCCGAACAGGCTATGGAGCAGATAGACTCCCACGGCTATGCCATCCCATATCAGGCCGACAGTTGCAAGGTCGTAAAAATAGGAGTTAAATTCAACCCCGATACGCGGGTGCCCGAAGAGTGGATTATCAAGTCTTAGCAAGGTGATGAACAGCAAATGCCCGAAAGTAAGCTGTCATTCGGGTCTGCCATCAGCTAATTAGCGTTAGCATTGTAAATATGTGCATTGATAGAATCAAGCAATGGTGGAGGAGTAGACATAAGCGTGAAGTGCCTCCTCGAAAACTGATGGAGGCTCCTTGTCTGCTATATCAGAATTTGGTGGATGAGGTGTTTGGGGCGGGAAGCATCGTCATTAAGCAGCCTCCAAAGGATAATGATATCATTGGTGCTCTGCAATATCCAGACGAATACCGTGTGTTTATCATCAATTTTAAAAGAAGATTGATGCGTTTACGTAAGAAATTTGAGCATACCGCATCATATCCAGCTTTATTGGAACAGGTGAAGCAGGTTGCAGACCCGAAAAACTGGGAAGGAGCATACGCTGAACTGGTGGCATACGATATCCTTTGGAATGATTTTCTAATTGGAGGGATAGAACTCGACAAGACTTTACCTGCGGCAGAATCATTTGCAGGAGAGATGGGGCAGAAGGCAACTAACGAGGATGGGTATATAGCTGAATACGGAATGTATTTTGATGTAAAAATTATGAGTGACACTGTTAGTGCCATTCTGAAGGGAATTGCCGATGAAGCTATCTCGAAATCTGGTCAAAAGGGCAAGTGTGATATTCTCTTTGAATACCCCATTGACGATGACGAAGATGACTATGCTGCTAATAGGGCTGCGCTCTATCAGGAACTGTTCGGCATTCTGACCGCTAAGAGTACAAAGACGAGTGGGAAAAGGAATATTGGTAGCAAAGTCCTTCCCCATCTTATCTATAAGATTCAGTGGGGTTCTGGTGTAAATTCTGCTATGTCGGCATATTCTCCCTACCGGCATGCAGAGAACTGTCGACATCTGGTTTTCAAACGCTACACGAAGAAACTGATGAAGCAGAATCCTTTTATGCTGGTAATGGTGAATTTTCCTTGGTATAATGGCAGGATAAATAGTTTTTGTGACTGCGACCAGGTGTTTTACCGCAGTCTTGCCAGGCGCACCTTCTGTGGATATCTGCGTGATAATACACCGATGAACGCTATTGTCAAGAAATACCAAGGCAAGGAAACTGTCTATGATGTGTCGCGACATCTTACTGGTATCATTTTCATTGATGACAACAGCGTAAATGATGATAGATACACCTGCAACATCATTACGAATCCCAATGCCAAGAATCCGTGCCCCACGATAGAACACTATCTGCTCTCCCTCGTCCAGAACGGTGACAACCGTAGCCTGATGGATGATTTGAAGCATGATAATTATTAGTGAGTTACGCAAGGTGAATATATCGGAAGAGACGCTTACAAATTATAAATAATAGAGAAAACACTTGGATATTCCAAATACTTTTCCTATCTTTGCACCCAAAAAGACATTGTTAATATGAGATCTGCAAGTAAACTTATACAGGCACTTAACTATATAGCTTATAAACAGCAGGGCAAAAGTGTAGGTTTTAAGAAGGCATACAAACTATTGTGGCTTATCGATCGCTATAGCCTTCGTCATTTTGCCCGTACGGTTAGTGGCGATCAGTATTTTGCTATGCAGTTAGGTCCAGTCCCAACAGATGCCAAACATATATTAGAAGGATTGCCTACCAACATGGCAGTTAGTGATTCTGATTTAAAGCAATATATTTCTATAAACGAGAATACTCATAGATTCAAGTCACTCAAAGCTCCTGAAATGGATGTTTTCTCTGTATCTGACATTAAGGTGATGGATCTGATACTACAGAATTATGGTAGTATGCGTTCTAATGATTTGTCATCTATGTCGCATAAATTCCCAGAGTGGAAAGCATATAAGGAGCGTTTGGAAAATACTGAAGAGAAGAATAGTTTCCCCATCAATCCCAGCCTCTTTTTTGAGGTCTATGATGATGGTAAGGGAGTGTTTAATGAAGATCCCAAACTGTTAGAGATGGCTAAAGACATGTATAACGAGTATAATTCTCTCGTTTAGTTTGTGATGGATATTACACAGGCTGCAGAAGAACAGAAAGCAGAATATTTTGACGTAAGCGAGAAGGATATCTTCAAGTTTACGTCAGATTTTCCTGCAGCAACTGGGCAGGGCATTCCCAATCACTATCATATTTGCGTAAAAACAGAAGAAGCATATATGCTCTTTAACTGTTGCACATCTCAGATTGGTAAGGTACAAGATAGAATAAAGTATTTTGGAAGGAGCTATGTTGCGATTGCTCACATGAAGAATACTGGACTGTCTGATCCCACTTATGTGGATTGCGACAATGTGTTCTCAATCAGTCATGAGAACTTTGACAAATATCGTGCAGAAGGCAAAATAGTTTTTACAGGTATGCTTGCAGGTTCTGACTACCAAGAAGTTATAAAGGGAGTCTTAGCCAGTGACATCGTTGAGGAAAATATCAAGAAGTTATTCGATAAGTCATAGCTCCTATCAATAGCCCTCATCCCTATGACTTCTTCTACGGACTAGATGGTTTGTAAGAGGATTTCATTTGGAAATGATGTACTGATAAGTTGGGATACACTAATTATGGACACAGATTTCCATCACGTGGTAAGAAATGGTGAAGAAAAGGCCAAAGAAAAGGATGTCGTATTTCGTAATCATGTGTGGATTGGATGTAGGACTACAATACTAAAAGGTACATTTCTCTCTAGCAATAGTATTGTGGCAGCAGGCTTCTGGCTGATGATGATTCAGAGCTAGTACTCTCGATAATGAACAGAGGCTATCGCAGGGCGTACAGCGACGAGTTGAAATTTATTCATGTACTTCCAGAAAAGCGTCTGACAATCGACTATCTGATAGGCATGTACAAAGGCTTCGGTATATCGTATCCAATATTAAACACGATGTGGCATGCCTATAAGAAACGACCACCGTTTGTGATCCCCCTCGCTTACATCAAGTGTATATTTTCTGTGATAAAGTATCTGCCATTTGCACCATTCCTGCAAAAAAAGAAAATATTGTTGATATATTGGGTTGAGTCGGTAAAGGCGTACCATTTTTGGAATTTCAAGACTTTGTTCCAAATATACCGCAATAGTGTTTCTGTGGTGCAAACTCTCATTTAAGAAGAAATATTTGGAATGTTCCAAAACTTTTCGTATCTTTGCCCCCAAAATAAGTGTGTGATGGCAGAAAGACGATATCCTATAGGTATTCAGACGTTCTCGGAGATAATCCGTGGAGGCTATGTTTATATAGACAAGACTGAATTGGTTTGGCAGTTGGCTCAGTATGCAAAGTTTATATTTATGAGTCGCCCGCGCCGGTTCGGTAAGTCGCTGCTTACGTCTACACTGGAGTCGTATTTCCTTGGTCAGCGCGAGCTCTTCGAAGGTCTAAAGATAATGGCGCTGGAGCAGGAGTGGGAGCAGTATCCGGTGTTCCGTCTGGATATTAGCACTGCCAAAGCTCAGTCTTCGCCAGATGCCCTACGGAACAGACTGATGCTGACTCTTGACAATTACGTGGATATCTACGGAAAAAAGGAGCAGGAGAATACTCCAGGGGCGTTGCTCGAAGGCTTGATAAAGCGTGCATATCAGAAGACTGGTCGTCAGGTAGTTGTTATCATCGACGAGTATGATGCTCCTCTGCTAGACGTGCTTCATGAAGATGACTTCCTGAATGAAATGCGTAAGGTGATGCAGGAATTCTACCAGCCGTTAAAGGCCAGCGAGGCCATGATAAAATTCTGCTTCATTACCGGTATCACGAAGTTCTCACAACTGAGTATCTTTTCGACCATCAATAATCTTACTAATGTCACGATGGACTCTATGTTTTCCACAATATGTGGCATAACAGAGGAGGAGTTGACCACGAAGATGGTGCCCGACATTCAGCGTCTTGCCGATATCCATGGCGTGACTTATGAAGAGATGCACCAGAAGTTGAAGGCGAGATATGACGGCTATCACTTTACAAAAAGCTCGCCTGAGACATATAACCCGTTTAGCCTTCTGAAGGCTTTTCAGCAAAGGGAACTAAACAACTATTGGTTTGAGAGTGGTACGCCAACTTTCCTGATTAAGCAGATGCAGCACTTTCATACTGATATCCTGTCATTAGAACATCTTGAGGTGTTCTCGTCTGACTTTGACCAGCCAACAGAAACCATGCAGACTGCATTACCGTTGCTTTATCAAAGCGGCTATCTTACGATTAAGGATTATGATAGGGAGTCAGAACTATATACACTCTCAATGCCGAATCAGGAGGTTCGTATTGGTTATGTAGAAGGGCTGTTGCCTGCCTATACAGGCTTAGAGGCCAGAAATGTCAAGGCTGGTTTTGCCCTGAAATTCTGGCGTGCACTGAAGCAGGGTGATGCCGACTTGGCCATGCGTGAGATGCAGTCATATATGGCAAGCATCCCTTATGTTGAGGGCTTTAAGCAGAAATTGGCTGAAGTTGCTACGGCAGAGGGATTTTATGAATATACGATGTATCTGATTTTCTCGATGCTTAACTTCTATGTACGCACTCAAGTAAAGTGTGCCGGCGGTAGAACAGATATGGTGGTTTGGTTGCCAGATACTATTTATGTATTCGATCTTAAGGTCAGTGGCACTGCCCAGGAGGCTCTGGAGCAGATAGACTCCCGAGGCTATGCCATCCAATACCAGGCCGACGGCCGCAAGGTCGTAAAAATAGGAGTTAAATTCAACCCTGACACACGGGTACCCGAAGAGTGGGTAATAAGGTAGGCCCGGAGGTTTTTGAAATCACGCACGTCGTACATACTCATGATAACCCACCCCCGTTCCATCCCTTCGAGCGGTGATACTCATTGTTATTCTCCTTAGAATGCCCCTCAAAAACAGTCACTCGAGTCAAACGATCGATTCACTCGAGTGATTTGATTGTTTGACTCGAGTGAACGGATTTCAGGAGTCGTGACCTGGAACTGATGATTCGGAATACGCTATCGAATTTAGGAAAAACAAGCAAGACAATTTAATAGATCATTCTCCATAATTCCGTAATTCCAAATAAACATATAAATGAATACAGAAGAAAAATTAGAAAAGCCAACCCTTGCCCAGCTGTGGCAAGATATCAAAACCCACAGAAAGCTGTATTATAAAGTCTTGCCAGCCACCTTTGTCGTTGCTGCCATCATAATGCTCAGCATCCCCAACTATTACAAATGTACGGTGATGCTCGCCCCCGAACTTTCCAGCATGGGAGTAAAGAGCAGCGGCCTTTCGAGTATCGCCAGCAGCTTCGGTATCAACATCGGTGGTGCCAGTCAGGGTGCTGATGCACTGCTCCCTACGCTTTATCCCGACCTGATGAACAGCGTCACCTTCCGAACCTCGCGTAAGCCATCATTTTAGCGTAAGGTCATTCAAAATATAATATTTACCTTTGTCGCCAAATTCAAATTTCAGTTGATCATGGAGACAAGAGAGTATTTTGAGAAAGTGATGCAGGACTATAATCAGAACCGTAATGGAAGGAGCCTGCGTAAGTATTGCAAGGATGAAGCAGTGGATTACAATTGGCTTATGGAGTTCAAGAAAACCTATTCGGCAAGTAAACCAGTTGAGCAACAGTCTTTCATTTCCCTCTCTTTGGAGGAGGAAACGCCGAAGCAGATGACCTGGGAGGTGAAGGTGCTGCAGTTGCAGAGTCCTGACGGTGACAGTATTGAAATCAAGAGTAATAACCTGTATGCAGTATCAGAGCTGCTTCGCAAACTGTCATAGCCATGATTAACTTTACATCGAGAACCAAGTATTTCATTAGCAGCAAACCTACAGACATGCGCAATGGTCGCGAAGGTCTGGCAGGTATAGTGCGAGAAGTGATGGGTCATAATCCAAAGTGCTATGACGAGGCATTCATATTCTACTCGAAAGATTACAGGAAGGTTAAGATCCTGCATTATGACCTAAATGGATATGTGATGTATCAGAAGTGGTTTGATAATGGAAAATTCCTGAAACCAGAGTTTGCTAAGATTCTCAATTGTCATGAGATTAGTCGTGAGACTTTGATACTTTTGTTGTCGACAGCCATTCAGACAAAGATTGCGATTTGAATATTATGAGTAAGACTTATACTCTTGAAGATGGTGAAAGCTTGATGGCTGAGCTGAAGTCCACGCGTGGGATGATGGCTGAGATGAGAGGCCGTTTAGAGCGAGACGAGATTACTCCTGATGAGTGGAGGGAGTGGTATGCAGGATACCAAGCCCGTCTTGACGAAATCAAGGAGGCTGTTTCCGGGATGCGTGAGGAGGTTTCTCGCAGAAATGCAGATTTGGAACGTCAGAAACGCGAGAGGGCAGCAGAATTGAATATGTCACTCGAGGAATATGAGAATTATCTTAAGTCACTGATAATCAGTTAGTTGTATTAATATTTATTAACTCGGAATATTTGCATAAGTCATTGATTTTTAGTATCTTTGCAGTATGAAAGAAAGAGATAATAGGGACATCCAATTCACCCATCTTGCAATGGAGAACGTCAGGCTTCAGAACTATGCCCGGGAGCTTGAGGAGGAACTCCGTCTGCGTGATGAGGAGGATGCTGCGGATAAGGCTCAAACGGCTGAATTGCTGGCATCTAAGGATCGGCAGATTGCCGAACAGGCTGCCCTTATAGAATCTCAGAAGAAAGACATTGAGCGTATCACAGCAGATAGAGACCTGGAAAGAGATAGCCGTATTAAGGCAGAAGATGAGAAGAAAGCCCTGATTATACAGCTGAACCAGCAGAAGCAGGATCATGAGGAGGAACTGAAGGAGCTGCTTCCAGCCAAGGAAATGCTGAAAGAGGCAGAGAAGAACAATCTCGACTGTCAGGCTGTCATCAAGATGATGCTCAATCGCGAGTATAATACCAACAGTGATGCCAGGCGCTATATGGATGGCGAGTTCTGTCTTGATGATCCGCTGATTCAAGACATGGGGCTGGGCGATATAGTAAAGGCCCTGCTTGCACGTACTCAGACCTCCGATGACAAGGAGGAAGAAAAGCCGGCGCCTCGCAAGTCTCCGAGAGGTAGCTCAAAGCCAAAGAAAAAGAAGAGCCAGGCAGGTATCAGCAAGAAGCGTCGCAAGTGGACGAAGGAGGCCATCGAAGAACTTGGCATAGACACGTCAAATCTCCCTAAAGGTGCAAAGCTCATCAAACGTAAGGACAAGGATAGCGGCTATGACATCTGGTATGTAGAGTTGATAACCTACGTCGGCCCCAAGTTGGAGCGGAGGACATACTGCATAGGCCGTTTCAATGTGCCGGGCAGTGATCCGATGTGCAGTAAGTATCCGGAGAGTATCATACAGGGCAACCCTATGACACCTAGTCTAGCCGCATTCTACTTTGACCAGAAGATAGGCTACGGCATGAGTGAGGAGAGAATCCTGCAGATGCTGGCGCAGATGGGCGGCAACATCCCGCAGTCAACTTTGAACGGCTGGGCACATGATGTCATGGGCTATCTGAAAGACAGACTGCAAGAGCCCATGAAGGATGCCATCAAGCTGTCTGTATACACTCATAATGACGGCACACATATAATAGTCCGCAGCTGGAACGAGGAAAAGGGCAGCTTTGAATACCATGTGGAGTGGATTCATGGCGTACTTTCTCCTGACATGAAGACGGTCGTCATGCTATATGAAGATGGTAGTCGCAGCCATACGATCCAGGAAGAGGAGATATTCAAAGGCTCCAATATCAAAAGTTTCATTGCAGACCGGGCTCCTCTTTATGAGACCATAGTCAAGAACTTGGAGGAATACCATATTGTACGTGCTGCCTGCTGGTTTCACGCACGCCATTATCAACAGAGTTTTGTAATCAAAAGTAGTCTCACTAAGGAAGCTGATTTACAGATGATTGCATAGCAAACTTTATAAAACTACTTTTGATTATGATAGTACTATACAAGCCCTTTCAAAAAGGCTTTAAGTTTAGGATCCTTTTCCCAACTGGTTACAGCAGGCTCCACTTTTCCTACAGCATTATATGCTTTTGCTATAGCATCTCTTTTCAGTTTGGAGTCGACTCTGGCATATATTTCTGTGGTCTGTATACTCACATGTCCAAGGATGTCCCTGATGATAATCAGGCTAACTCCAGACTGGAGCAAATGCATTGCTCGGGAGTGTCTGAAACTGTGCGGAGAGATGTTCCCGGTAAAAAGCTCTGGATAAGCGATCTTGGCAGGTTTAACATGCTTTTCTATTATGTAAGTAAGGCCTGCCGTTGTAAGCTTTCCACCCCACGTGTTGTAGAAAAGTGGATGCTTGTTGTTCTCAGGCCTATCAAGTCCATGCTCTCGCATATATGCCATTATAAGATTGAAGATGTCCTCGTCAAGAGGGACGCACCTTTTCTTACTGCCTTTGCCAAAGAGTTCTGCAAGATATGGTTCAGATGTTCGGATAGAGGATGGTGTCAGATCTGCCAATTCCTGTGCCCTCGCACCTGTATAATACAAGACGGAGAGAATTGTATGATCACGTCTCCCACGAGAAGTAGAGAGATCAATACCTTCCAGCAGCTTCGTCATTCCTTCTACAGTCAAGTACTTAATTGTCTCCTTTGTGGATCTTTTTGCTTTTATGGATACAACGGACTGCCATTGTGACATGTGTGCAGGATCAGTGTATATGAGATACCTCACAAATGATTTTACTGCTGCACAACGGATATTACGGGTTGTTGAAGAGCATCCTTTATCTTCAAGCCAATCCAAGTAGCCATTGATGTTATCTTTGCTAAAAGCTTCCAGCGAAAGACGTTCTGGCTTTATTTTTTTGACAGATTCAAAATACTCAATCAGCAGGACAAATGCATCACGGTACGATCGTATAGTATGTTGGCTGACGCCACGCTCAGCAACAAGGTATCGATTGAAGAAACTCTCGAGCTCCTTCCCCAGATCTTTGTAAGTTTCAGCTGTATTCCTCATCATATACCAATTTTGCACGTTTAACGACACCATTGATACTCGATGTTACAGATAAGTCTTGCTTCACAAGTTCAGGATACATCTCCTGTGTGAGTCTCAAATACTGCTCTGTATCTACGACTTTCCTATGACCCATGAATACAGATAGAATGGGCAGGCAACAATACATATCCATACCTTGCCGAGCACATTTCACCATAGAGTGGATGCAGGCGGTATGCCTAAGACTATGCAAATGAGGACCTTCCTCGTTTCCTTTGTGTTCAATTCCCGCATCAGCAAGAATTCGATATATGTGCCTTAGAGCCAGGTGTCTGGTTATAGGCTTACCTTGAGATGTTACGAATAGATGGCTTTCAGGCTTACGCAACTCTGTATATGGTAACCTAGCCCTATAGCTCAGATATTGTCGCAAGACTATTTCCAAGCTGCTGTTTATAGGAGCAAACGCTGATGCCCATTTTTAGTATATTCAAGTTTAATGACATGATGTTTAAAATCAATATTGCCGATTCTTATGTCAAGAGCCTCACTGGTCCTAATTGCCGTACTATACAAGAGTCTGATAAAAGCAGGCATGGCAATCATTGCACTTTTTGTGTGTCGCTCCTTTATTCGCATATTATCACAGGCAGAGAATATTCGACAAATCTCGTCTTCGGAAAAGGTATAGGGAATCCTGCTGGACGCATGCTTGCGAGGCAGCCTTGGTATATAGCTGTCCACACCCATTAGGGTCAGGTACTTTAGGAACCGAATAAAAACGGATGCTTTTGAGTAACGAGTACTGTCAAGCTGTCCCTCGGTTGACTGCCACCATCCATCATAGACTTCTTCTGTAATATATAAGCCGGTGAAGCCTATAGTCACGAGATATTGGTCAATGGTTCTGAGAGCGAACTCAATATCGTTGGCTTTATGCCCGATTTTTCTTCTTTGCTCAAGGAATCCAGCCATATAGGCTCCAAGAGAACTGCGGTAAACAATGTCACTCATATAGTATTCCTCCTTTCTGCATGTAGAAAGACTCATCCACTGGAGGGACGTCAAGTGAACATTTTAACAAAGAACTGACATCAACGCCAAGATAATACATGGTTGACTCACTAGTCTCATGGCCAAGGACACCTGATATAACAGGCAGTGTCGTGCCATTTCCAAGCATTGCAGTAGCCAGGCTGTGTCTGAGAGCATGAGCCCCTGTATGCCTTCCTTTGCAGTCAACCCCAGACTCAACGAAGTATCTCTTAACGATAGATGAAACCGTTGCCGATTCACATGGTTTGTAAGGATGGGTACAAGTAAGAAAAATATTCTTCAATCGACTTGTTGGACGGGAATTCTTCACATAGTCGATGATAGCATCACCTACATCAGCAAGTAATGGAAGAGTAAGATGCCTTTTGGTTTTATACTGTACGATTTTTATTTCGCTATTGTCCCAGTCAATGTCCTTGAATTCGAGCATTCTGATGTCGGAAGATCTCAAACCAAGACGGGATGCAAGCAAGACCATTGCATAGTCCCGCTTACCTATGTTGCTGCGTCTGTCTATTGCATTCTCAACGCGTATCACATCTTCCGGATCATAGCAGGAGGGAAGCGCTTCTTTTCTATGAGGCTTGACGCTTTTAAGATAGATAGATAAATCCTTGCTCATACAACCACGTATAAATGCATAATGAATAGCATTCTTTATACAAGCATAAGTCTGTGCGTTTGTGTTCTGTACAGACGAGAGAAAATCAACAACATGACTGTAGGTAAGCTCATCCCAAGATAGGCCCAGCATAGACATTTTCTGAGAAAAATGACTCAAATAGTAGCGATAACGATTAATTGTCTTTTCAGAAAGACGTAGTTCTGACTTCATGTAGAGAAGATATTCTTCTATAACTGGAGCCATCTTGCCATAAAGGGGATAATAAGCGCGACTCCTTCGAGTGCTCGCAGCTTCTCCATTGCAAATCTCATCCAATATGGATATAAGATTCTTCATGAGGCCAATGCCATAATTGGTAGCCTTTGGTCTAGTGCAGTACTCTTCAAGGAAGGCCTGGCCTATTTCTGGGGTGTAATTATCAATGGACTTCTCGTCCATAAACCGAATTACAGTGTTCAGTCTGAATCCGCGTCTTTTGTGCGTAGATTCTAACAGGTCTAGAGACTCGTCTCGCTTTCGCAATTTTTCTCTCATTAGAGATTTTTGAATAAAGATTTCAGTCATAATAAAGAAATTTTAGTTATGCCAGACTTATGAATGGCTACAAAAATAAGCAATATTATAACGAAATATTATCAAAAGAACTGTTGATTTATAGATAATTATGAGATTCAAGCGGCAACACTTATGATTACCAATCTGTTTTGATAATGGCGTTAATCAAAAGCTTTGCATAAAAGAGCCAAGTTTGTCAATGCCTATATCAGTGACAAGCGCATGGCTCAGATAATAGACCTTATTAATGGTCTGTTCATGATTGAGCGCCAGGCAAAGGACATGAGTTTCAAGAAACGGAAGGAATTCAGGAGGATACACAGCAGACCGCTTGTGACGAGGCTGTTCTTCCTCCTGCATAAGATGCGACGGCGGGCAGAAGACTATGGGAAAATGGTTAACGATGCCGTGAATTATATATTAGATGATGAGAAAGCCTTTAAGGCATTCCTTAAAAATGGTAGAATTGAACTCTCAAACAGTGCTGCGGAGCGTATGTTCCGCCACATAGCCATGGGCCGTCGTAATTGGCTACACTCTGGAAGTCATGATGCTGCCCAGAACATCGCCTTCATGTACTCGCTGTATGAAAGCTGTAAACTCAATGATCTGAACTTCTTTGATTACATCAATGATGTGCTTACCAGAATGATGAAGGGTGAGACGGATTACAAGTCTCTCATCCCATGCAATTATAAACCTCTTCCCAAGGACGATGGTGAAGGGCAAAAAGAGGCAGCCTGACTCTATCAATCGGGCAAATTTTTAACTCAAGTGATTTTTTCTAAAATTGTTTTGTACGTAACTTGCTGAAAATCAAGTTTACGTTAAAATGATGGTTTACGAACCTCGCTATTCCCTATCAAGGTGCATCGTGAGTGCGACAGCACTGGCGTCGATGTGATGACCTATTACGACTATCTGAAGGACGGCCAGAAATCCCCTTGGTGGTCTGCCGGCCTGAAAGCGCTGTTCTCCCTGTTCAAGAGCGATAAACCCCAGAACAATCAGGTGAACACCTTCAAGCTCACCAAAGAGCAGACCGAGATAGCAAAGACTATTGCAAAAAAAGTCGTCTGCGATGTCGATAAGAAGACCATGGTGATTACCATTGATGTCGAGGACCAAGACCCCCTCATCTGCGCCACCATTGCCGATTCCGTGCAACAGCACCTGCAGGAGTTCATCACCAACTACCGCACCAAGAAAGCCCGTGTAGATTTAGCTCATAATCAGAAACTCTACGACGAGGCTAAAGCCCGCTATGAGAAGGCCCGTAAAACCTATGCCGCCTTTGCCGATGCCAACCGCAACGCACTGTTCCAGACCAACCGCAGCGAGGTGTCCAAGCTTGAGAACGAGATGAATCTCCAGTATCAGGCCTATTCCAGAATCGCAGCTCAATTGCAGCTGGCTGAAGCAAAAGTTCAGGAGGACACTCCTGCCTTTACTGACCTCCAACCTGCTACGGTTCCTGTCAAAAAATCTGGTCCGAAACGTGCCATTACCTGTCTCGTCATTCTCTTCCTGGCCTTCATTGCCACCACCCTTTACGTCTGGCACAAGTCTGGCCTCCTGAATTCTCTCCTCGCCAGCCTACGCCGCAATTCCCGTTCCGACGACTTCGACGAAGACGACCTCCTCCGTGCCCTCGTCAAACTCTCCACCACTCCCGAGCCCCCTGCACATACCGATTCCTCAAAAAAGTAACTCCATTTCTTGCATTTTCCAAAAAATCTTCCTATCTTTGCAGCCAAAAGTTACATAAAATGAAAAAGGTGGCTAGTAGATATATTCAGTCCTTTTCACTTGAAGGAATGTGGGGAGGCAAGGCAAATGTCGATTGGAAGCATCTAAATGATGATGTGAACATACTGGTAGGAATAAATGGTGCCGGTAAGACGACATTGCTCAATGCCATGTATACTTATTATAGTGGTGTAGCAGCTAAAAAACAAGAAGGTGTGGCCAAAGGTACTGATATTGAAGGCACATCAATTTCCTATATTCGTTCATTTGACGTGCCTTCCAACGTTAAACGCTCATCACATAGCCCCCTGATGGAAGAACTGGAAAATCTGGTCATCAAGAATAAATATTCCTATTCGTTCTTTGACTATCGTATGCGCGCTCTCAACTTTCCTGAGGAGTCGAAGACGGTCAATGAGCGTATAGAGAAATTCATCGTGCTTGTCAATACATTCTTTAGTGAAACGAAAAAGCGAATGGAGATAGACAGGCAAGAGAACAGTCTGACGTTTATTGATGAGAGTAACGAGCACCAGAAAATTTCACTCGAGCAGTTGTCGGCAGGCGAAAAGCAGATGCTATTGATTCTGCTTACCGTATTCTTAATGGATCGCAAACCTGCAGTACTACTGATGGATGAGCCGGAGTTGTCGCTACATGTGACTTGGCAAGAGAAATTGATAGCTAGTCTGAGAAAACTTAATCCCAATTGCCAATTGATACTGACAACCCATTCGCCAAGTATTTTTGCTATGGGTTGGGAGGACAAATTGGTTTTTACTGAGGACATTGTCACATTTGCTAATGGCAAGTAATAAGACGGTTAGAAATGCTTGGGCACGGTATATGAAGGCCAATTGCCGTTAGCCAAATAGTCAGTCTTTGTTGCAGAATGATGGTCAACAGCTCATTTCTGTTATTTGTTCGGACTTAGACAGTTATGTATTGAGCAAAAAAATGCCCAGGCAGCAGACAATTAAGAATTATGAGAAAGCATTGAACACATTAGGCATGACTCCCGAAAACGCCTATCTGTATATGCAAGGTCATTGCATATATAATCTTGTGCATAGAATAGGGGCTTGTTTATTGGGTGATGCTGATGTCTTTAAAGCTGACGTCCTTGATAAAACTCTACAGATGGGTGGTTATTATGAAATCGATAAACTGATTTCTGATATTAAGAGGATATATCCCTGACAAAAGATTATTTACCAAGTTGATAGCTGAGTTTGCAGGCAATCAAGACAAACAAGCCACCAGAGAGCAAGCAGAACCTATATTCCTTCGTTAGTTGTCCGTTAGTTGTCCGCTATTTGTTCGGTATTTGTCCGCTATTTGTCCGGTTTCCAACCGAAGAAATAACGAAGAAGTAACGATGAAATAATGAACAGATATTGAGCCTGATGCCTAGTACAAAGTCCTAAGCAAGCTTTAGGCAATTTTTGACATACTTTTCTAAACTATTTTTATGGAAATTATCAAGACCGACATTGATGGTGTGGTCATTATCGAACCACGTATCTTCGAGGATACTCGTGGCTATTTTTTTGAGTCTTTCTCCCAACGAGAATTTGACGAAAAGGTAGCCCCCATCCGTTTCGTGCAGGACAATGAGAGTAAATCATCCTATGGTGTTATGCGAGGCCTGCATTTCCAGCGACCGCCATTCACTCAGAGCAAACTGGTACGTTGTGTAAAAGGAGCAGTCCTTGATGTCGCTGTGGATATCCGAAAGGGCAGTCCTACCTATGGCCAGCATGTGGCTGTGGAACTGACAGAGGATAATCATCGCCAGTTCTTCATTCCCAAGGGCTTTGCCCATGGCTTCGCAGTGCTCTCTGAAACTGCCATATTCCAATACAAGTGCGACGAGTTCTATCATCCCGAGGCTGATGGAGGCATCAGTATTCTTGATGACTCACTTGGTATCGATTGGCGAATCAAGGACAAGGCCATCCTCAGCGAGAAAGACACCAAGCATCCACTGCTGAAGGATTTTGATAGTCCTTTTGATATAAAAATAGATTTGTATAAATGAAAGGAATTGTTTTAGCAGGTGGTAGCGGTACGAGGTTGTATCCTATTACCAAGGGCATCAGCAAACAGTTGATTCCCATTTTCGACAAGCCGATGGTTTATTATCCCATCTCTGTGCTGATGCTGGCTGGCATTAGGGATATTCTCATTATCTCAACTCCTGACGATCTTCCAGGTTTCAAGCGCCTTTTAGGTGATGGCAGCAACTATGGTGTCAATTTCGAGTATGCTGAACAACCCTCTCCCGATGGTTTAGCACAGGCTTTTATCATTGGTGAGAAGTTCATCGGGAATGATAGTGCCTGTTTGGTGCTTGGCGATAATATTTTTAATGGCAATGGATTCTCGGCCATGTTGAAGAAGGCCGTTGAGGATGCAGAGCATAATGACAAGGCTACTGTTTTTGGCTATTGGGTTAGTGATCCTGAACGTTATGGCGTAGCAGAGTTTGACAAAGATGGAAATTGTCTGAGTATCGAAGAAAAGCCTGAGCACCCAAAGAGCAACTATGCCGTAGTGGGTCTTTATTTCTACCCCAATAAGGTGGTGGAAGTCGCCAAAAATATCAAGCCCTCAGCAAGAGGAGAACTGGAAATCACTACTGTCAACCAGGAATTCCTGAAGGCAGGCAATCTGAAAGTACAGACTCTTGGCCGTGGTTTTGCTTGGTTAGACACAGGAACACACGACTCTTTGGCAGAAGCCTCAACCTATATTGAGGTTATAGAAAAGCGCCAAGGGCTTAAAGTGGCCTGTCTTGAAGGCATCGCTTACCGCAAAGGATGGATTTCCGAAGAAAAGATGCGCGAGTTAGCTGAGTCCATGCTGAAGAACCAATATGGTCAGTACTTGCTTCAAGTGATTGATGAACTGAAAAGAACAGGAACCCCCAATATCTAAGCGATGACAATACTTGTAACAGGTGCCAATGGTCAACTTGGCAATGAAATGCGAATCGTGACCAAAGGCTCAAAAGACAAATATATCTTCACAGATGTTATAGAGGCAGAAGGTCAGGAAACAACAATTCTTGACATTACCAACCTCGATACTATTCGTAACATCGTGAGGGAGCACGATGTCAAGGTAATAGTTAACTGTGCCGCCTATACCAATGTTGATGCGGCTGAGAGTAATGAAGCATTAGCAGAGAGACTTAATGCTGAGGCTCCATATAATCTGGCTCTTGTTATGAAGGAGGTCAATGGCCTTCTGATTCACATCAGTACAGACTATGTGTTTGGAGGCGACCCTTATAATACTCCTTGCAGAGAAGACCAGCAGGGAACACCTACAGGTGTCTATGGCTTGACAAAGCTTCATGGAGAACAAAATATCCAAAAGAGTGGAGTAGATTATCTTATATTCCGAACCGCTTGGCTTTATTCTGAGTTCGGTAAGAACTTCGTAAAAACCATGCTTAACCTTACTGCCACAAAACTACAGCTTAAAGTTGTATTTGATCAGGTAGGAACTCCAACCTATGCCTATGATTTAGCAAGTGCGATTTTTGATATTATAGAAAACAGAAAGTTCGATGGTAATACTGGAGTTTATCACTTCTCGAATGAGGGGATATGTAGTTGGTTTGACTTTACAAAAATGATTGCAGTGATGGCAGGTAATACAGGTTGTGATATCCTGCCCTGTCATAGTGATGAATATCCCAGCCCTGTAAAACGCCCAGCTTTCTCTGTACTGGATAAGACCAAGGTGAAAGAAACTTTCGGAGTAAAAGTGCCTTATTGGACTGATTCTCTTAAGGTGTGTGTGAATAATCTCATTAAGAAATAGAAGTTATGAAACGAAATATTGTTGTTACTGGTGGCGCAGGCTTTATTGGAAGCCATGTGGTGCGTTTGTTCGTGAACAAGTATCCCGAGTATCACATCATCAACCTTGACAAGCTGACCTATGCTGGCAACTTGGCTAACCTGAAGGACATCGAGAACAAACCCAACTATGAGTTTGTGAAGATGGACATCTGTGATTTTGACGCCTTCCTGAAGCTGATGCAGGACAAGAAGGTCGATGGTATTATCCATCTGGCTGCTGAAAGCCATGTAGACCGCAGTATCAAAGATCCCTTCACCTTCGCCAAGACCAACGTGATGGGCACGCTATCTCTTCTTCAGGCAGCTAAACTCTACTGGGAATCTCAGCCAACTCCCTATGAAGTCAGCCATGAGGTAATGGTCAATGGTCAATGTTCAATGGTTAATGTCCCTTGTCGTTTCTATCATATCTCAACGGACGAGGTGTATGGTGCCTTGGAGCTGACACATCCTGATGGAATTGAACCCCCGTTCACCACGAAGGCATCAAGTGGCGAGCACCATTTGGCCTATGGTGAGAAATTCTTTACGGAGAATTTGAAGTATAATCCTCATTCTCCCTATAGTGCAGCTAAGGCTTCGAGTGACCATTTCGTGCGTGCGTTCCACGATACGTTCGGAATGCCTACGATTGTGACGAACTGCTCAAACAACTATGGCCCCTATCAGTTCCCGGAGAAACTAATTCCGCTGTTTATCAATAATATCCGTCATCGCATGCCGTTGCCTGTTTATGGCAAGGGTGAGAATGTGCGCGACTGGTTGTATGTTGAGGACCATGCGCGTGCTATCGATGTCATTTTCCATGAGGGTAAGATAGCCGAGACCTATAATATTGGTGGTTTCAACGAGTGGAAAAATATCGATATTATCAAGGTGGTCATCAAGACGGTTGACCGCCTGTTGGGACGGACGGAAGGCGAGGATATTGACCTGATTACGTTTGTAACAGACCGTGCTGGTCATGACTTGCGATATGCTATCGACTCTACCAAGTTGCAGAAGGAGCTTGGTTGGGAACCATCACTTCAGTTCGAAGATGGAATCGAAAAGACCGTTCGCTGGTATCTCGACAATCAAGAGTGGCTCGACAACGTAACCAGTGGCGATTATCAAAGATACTATGAGACTATGTATCTTGATAGATAAAAATAAATCCTTTTAGTAGGCATAAGTGGAGTTGCTATTGTTTTTGAAGAACTCGCTTGCCATCTGAAACCATCAAGGAACTATGGACGGATTAAAGTATTTAGCCAAAAACGTGGGGCTATTAACTGTGAGTCAATTCAGTACAAAACTCATTACTTTCCTTTTGATCCCATTATATACGAATGTCCTTTCGACAGTTGAATATGGAACTTATGATTTTTACAATAGCACCATAGCTTTACTCATTCCAATATTGACGCTTAATATTTGTGATTCGGCATTAAGGTTTACCATAGATAAAGATAGCAATAAGAAAGGAATATTGTCGATATCGATATATCATCTGTTAATTAGTCTGTTCCTTGCATCCATATTAAGCATTGTTAATTATTTAACAGATGCTATACCGATTCTAAATGAGCATCCTTTGCTTTTTATTTTGCTTTTCTTTGCAGGATCCATCACAGGTGTCCTTACTAATTATTGCAGAGGTGCTGACTATGTGAAAGAAGTTGCAATATCAGGAGTGTTTGGCTCTGTTATGGTTGTGTTTTTAAACCTGTTGTTCCTTTTGCCACTTCATTTAGGATTAATTGGGTTCTTTTTGGCTCAAATCATCGGTTTGTTTTGCCAGTCATTCTATTTGATATCATCCATTAAACTGTGGAGATTTGTTGATTTGGGACATATTGACCACTGCTTACATACGGATATGCTTTCTTTTTGCAAGCCGTTGGTCTTAAACAACATATTTTGGTGGATAAATGGTTTGTCTGCCAGATATATAGTTATAGGTATTTGCGGCTTGGCAGCCAATGGTATATTCTCTGTTAGCTATAAAATTCCATCTATTCTTACGATGTTACAGGGCATTTTTAGTCAAGCATGGACTTTATCCGCTGTGAAAGACTACGATGAAGGAGACAAAAGTGGTTTTTTCTTAAAAATGTATAACTCATATAATGTTTGCATGCTTTTGGTATGCTCCATATTGATTGTATTTTCAAGAGATATTGCCAACATACTTTATGCTAAAGACTTCTTTTTGGCTTGGGAATATGTGCCATTTCTTCTAATTTCGACAGTATTTGGTGCGATGGCTGGTTATATTGGTGGAATATATTCAGCCGTTAAGGACTCCAAAGCATTTGCTAGGACTTCTATTTATGGTGCCATAATAAACGTTGCTGTAACACTCGTCTTGGTCTATATCATTGGTGTGCGAGGTGCTGCAATCGGTGCTTTTTTTTCATATTATGTGGTCTGGATTATGAGAGTCTTAGATATCAAGCGATATATAAAAATAAAGATAAATTTGAAGAAAGACCATTTTTCCTATCTTCTGCTCGTTATTCAGTCGATTCTATTGTATGTGATGAGTGGAGAAAAATTGTTTTATTTTTATGAAAGTTTGTTATTTCTGATGCTTGTAGTCATTAACCAGGAAACTTTAATGGCAATAACAAGAAAAGTAGTATCACACAAAAAAATAGTATGAATACTCAGGATATAAACGTTTCGGTAATTGTAGCTATTTTTAAGTCAGAACCTTTCCTTGAAAAACTGATAGTCTCAATTATGGGGCAGACTCATAAAAACTTGGAGATTATCTTGGTTGATGATGGCTCTCCTGACAAGAGTGGTGAAATCTGCGACAAATATGCTGCTCAAGATAGTCGAATAATTGTAGTACACAAACCTAATGGTGGTGCTTGTGATGCAAGAAACAAAGGCTTGGAACTTGCTACAGGCGAATATGTGTCAATTGTTGATGGAGATGATTGGTTGTCAGAGGACTATGTTGAATACCTATTGAAGCTGTGTATGACTACAGGTTCTGAAATGTCAATGTCTGAAAACATATTTACGACCCGAGATCAGGTTCAGGTTCAAAAAGATTGGGTTGATGTACTGACACCAGAAGAAGCTTTTGCAAAAATAATATATTGTAAAACTCCTGTTGGACCTTGGAATAAACTATATAAATTAGACATGATAAAAAGAAATAATCTTAAGTTCTCTGTTCCATGGTCTGGTGAAGGTCTTTACTTCTCATCAATGGCGGCACAGTATTCTAATCAAGTTTCTTATGGTCATAGGAAGGTGTATAATTATCGTCTGAATAACGCAGGTAGTGGGTTAACTAATTATAATGTGCAGATGGGTATTAACGCGAAGTGGAATATACACAATATTGAGGATAAACGAATTGTAAGGACCCAACGGACTCAAAACGCGGTAAGCTGGCATATCTGGAAAAACAACTATTTCCTCCTCTTTCTTATTGTAGCCACTAATTCAAAGAAAAAATATTCCAAGGAATACAAAGAGTGCTTAAGAAATCTGATATTACAATTACCCAAGGGAGTCTTTAGAAGTGAATTCTCTTTTATTGAAAAATTTAAAATGACTGTTAAAGGTTTTCTCCCCCTACCTTTTATTTTAAATGCAATAAGAAAACAGCGTCATGCTCTTGCAAATGATATAATGGAATAATTATGAAAAATTTGGTACGCAGAATAATCAAAAGTCTAAGAAAAAAGGAATTAATTGCTATCCAATATCCTGTTGATTCAAACAAAATACTTGATGGTAAAGTTGCCTTGATAACTGGCGCAGCAGGTGGAATCGGTTCTGCTATTGTGAAAGAGTTGTGTTCTTCCGGATGTAAAGTAATTATTTCAGGAACAAATAAATCTAAGTTAGAAAATCTGCGACAAAATCTCTCTGTGGACGGCCTGGTGGGGGGGGTGTTTTGTGCTACGATAAACTACGAAGATATAGACTCTTTTGAAAAAGCTCTTGATCAAATAGAAGAAACAACAGGCTCTATAGATATCCTTGTCTGCTCAGCAGGAGTGCATACTGAAAATGTGAATTTCTGGACAATGACGCCTGCAGAATATGATAGGGTGATGGACATTAACTTGAAAGGTACGTTCTTTATGTGTCAGGCTGTGGCAAAAAGGATGATATTTCATAAAAATAGAGGGAAGATACTTCTAATATCATCGAGTCGAGGATCAGAGCCAGCATGGTCTCCTTATGGCTTATCAAAATGGGGGATGAATGGTCTAACACAGGGGCTTGCTAAGATATTAGCGCCATATGGCATTAATGTAAATTCTATAGCACCAGGATCCACTGCGACGTCATTAATCGGAGTCAAAGAGGGAGATAGCATTTGTTGTGAAGACAATTCTTTTGGTCGTCTATGTACACCAGAAGAAGTGGGCGCACTTGCAAGATATCTGGTCAATGATTCAAGCACAATGATTAATGGTGAAACAATACACATGTCAGCAGGGCGCGGAGTGTGGGATATAAGATAAAATCAGATAAGAATTGCATCTTGTAATGCTGATGACGGTGAGGTTGCCAATTATTGAAAGGAAATGGCAAATGATATCTCGCAATAAATATTGATTATTTATAACTTTACTGACTACTATTTTTTGAGAAAGAGAAAAACTTTTTGGCAAGACAATTGGAATGAAAAAGTATATTGAATATGAAACATGTAGGTTTGGTAACATATTACAATAATAATTATGGATCAATTCTGCAATGCTTTGCTTCCAAACATTTCATAGAAAATTTGGGTTATAAATGCCATGTGCTGTATGAAACATCACATTATTCATATATTAGAATAATAAGGAAATGCGTTCGTCTATTACTTAAAATAATTAATGATCCCTCGTATTTGTGTAATCAGAAACAGATGAAGAATGCAATGAAGGCAGAATCCTTATTGTTGTCTCCAATATCTAAGAGGCTTATGGATGATTTTGTTTTATCTTTTATATCGCCAGAAGGTTATACATGGGGGCAATTATGTGATTTAGGGAAAAAGTCAAAGTATATTTGCTTTATCACAGGTAGCGATCAGGTCTGGAATGCTAGTAGAGGAATTCCGGATATTTTCTTTTTGAGATTCTGCCCTTTGCATAAGAGAATTGCACTTGCTATTAGTTTTGGAGTCAAAACAATACCTGCTTTTAATTCATATATAAAAAAATATATAAAAGAGTTCAATACTCTTTCTGTAAGAGAAGATGTAGGTTTGTCTATCATTGGTGGAATAACAAGTAAAGACATTAGTAGAATTGCAGATCCTGCATTTATTTATTCTCGGGAAGAATGGCTAACTTTTTTTACATACGGGAAAAAGAAGAGAATTCCTAAAAACTTTATTTTGGTGCATTTTCTTAATGCACCAAATGAAATTGCTTTAAGCAATATTGTACAATATTCAACCGAACGTCATCTTAAGATAGTTGCAGTTGGTTACAAACATAAACAATTTAATAATGTCAAAGGCATAAAGTTTGTTGACGTTTCCCCAATTGACTATGTTAATTTCATAAATGAATCCAACACAATTTTCACAGATTCTTTTCATACAACATTGTTTTCTGTTAATTTCGAAAAATGCTTTTATACTTATGAAAGGCAATATCTTCATAACTATTCTCAAAGTAGCAGAATTATTGAATTTCTAGAAAGATTCAATTTGAAATCAAGACTTATTTTGTCATTGGAACAATTTGATAAAGTTCCAACTAATTATGTAATAGATAGTACATTATTACAATGTGAAAGAAAAACGATACGTGATTTCATTAATATGGTTTTTGTAAAAGCAGATGCTGAAAAAATGGAATAAATTAGTTTTCCTAGTTATTCACCTCAAGATATAAAGTTTGATGCATTCTATTTCATTTTTATTACCAGGAATTTGTCACAAGCCAACAGGGGGCACTAAGATTGTTTTGGAATACGCTAATAGACTGGCTAAAAGTGGCTATGATGTTCACTTGGTATATCCTGTTTCCGTTTTTTTTAGAAAAGAATCCATATTTTGGAAAGCAATTTCCGTTTCAAAATTGTTTAGGTTTCATAATAAATATTCAACAAATCAGTGGTTCAATCTTGACATATCAATTAAGGAACATCTTGCTTATTCTTTGAATTATCGACATGTTCCGCATACTGATAAATACATGGCAACTGGAGTTCAAACTGCGTATTATCTTTCTGATTATCCTATTGACTCAAGAAACAAATTCTATATAATACAAGATTATGAGGTTTGGGCTATGTGCGAAGATGACGTAAAAAAAAGTTATCGTTTGCCTTTAAATAGAATTGTTATATCAAAATGGTTAAAAGAGGTCGTTGAGAGAGAAGGTGTTGAATGCTACTTAGTTCCTAATGGATTTGACTTTTCCCAATTCTATTTAACAATTCCGATAGAGAAAAAGAACAAATATATGGTATCTATGCAATACCATATTAGACCAGCAAAAGGAATAAAGGAAGGACTTCAGACCCTTTACAAGGTTAAGGAAACAATTCCTCAATTAGAGGTGAACCTCTTTGGTATATATTATCCAAAAGAACCACTTCCAGACTGGATACATTTCTTTTATAATCCAGACGATAAATGTCATAATTATATTAATAATATATCCGCTATTTATTTGGGCTCAAGTAAATTGGAAGGATGGGGGCTTACTGTTGGTGAAGCAATGATGTGTGGACAGGCGGTTGTGTGCACTGACAATAAAGGCTATTTAGAGATGGCAACTGACAAAATATCTGCATTGATATCTCCTGTTGATAATGTAAATAGCTTAGCTAATAATATAATTAAGTTAATAAATGATGATAATCTACGATACATAATTGCAAATAACGGACATAAACATATAAAACAATTTTCTTATGATAAGTCATTCAATCTGTTTAAGAACATATTAGAATTGAGTGACAATTGAAAGCGGATGGCGTATTGTTAATTTTCTTATAGAAAAATGAGCTCCAATAAAAGTAATGATTGTTGAGTTTTTACTTCTCTTATTTCTTATTGCTGTTTGCTTTTATGAAAATAAAAGTGATAATTTGCTGGTATGTATAATTGCTGTTATTCTCATTCTAAACGCAGGTTTGAGGACGTCAGGGGCAGATTATGAGCATTATTTGGATATGTTTAAGCATCCAGACTATTTTTCTAATGGCGTGGAATACTCATACATTTTCCTTTCAAAAAGAATGCATACTTTTACAGAATTGTTGATGTTATATGCAGCAATAGCAGTTTCTATGAAAATCTTTGTGATTCAAAAGAACGTATTATTGCCAAATCTTTCAATTCTTATCTATTATACACATTTCTATTTTTTACACGAAATGATACAATCAAGGGCAGGGGTTGCTTCTGGATTTATGTTTTTGATGTTGTTTTTCGTCATTAAGAAAATGCATAAGCCTGCTTTTATTTGTTACCTCCTGTCCGTAGTTTTCCACTATTCTTTTTTCTTTTGTGGATTTATTCTCCTTTTGTCGACAAAAAAGGTCTATGTGAAATTATATTCTATGTTGTTTTTCGTAGCGATACTTAAATATATTTTAAACGTCTCTATAATAGATATCCTTCTTGGTGTTACTTCAGGCCCTCTTTATCAACGTTTGGGGGCGTATCAATTCGTTAGCTCACAAGGAAGCTATGAAGAAATTAAGATAGTGAATTTTATCTTCTTTGTTCAAATAGTTATATTATGTGTTGCTCTTTGTATGATATTTAAAAAGAAATACTTGTTGAGCAGATTTCGAATATACTTTATTAAACGGAATTATCGCCTTCTAATTTTATGCACGAACATTTACTTTCTAGGTCTTATCATATACATGCTATTAGCAGAGATTCCTGCAATGGCTTTCCGCCTTTCTGAAATTTGTTTTGCTGTTGAAATATTCTTGATCCCATATTTTTATTATTTGTTTAAAGATAAGTTTGTTGCTAAAATTGCATTGTCCACTTATTCGGCACTTATATTTGTTTTGTATCAGGTAATTCTAACATAATAATAAAAATGATTGCAATTTTGATGGCCACATATAATGGAGGGAAGTATCTGTCTGAACAAATAGATTCTATTTTCAAACAGACGTATCATGATTGGAAGCTATACATTAGAGATGACGGGTCAAGTGATGATACAATAAATATAATCAACACTTATATCAAGGGAAATCATAATATTCATCTTATTCAAGACGATTATTCTAAAAAAGGAGCAAAATGGAATTTCATGCATCTTTTAGAATCGATAGATGCCGATTATTATATGTTTTGTGATCAAGATGATGTTTGGCTTCCAAATAAAATTAGCAGAGAACTATCAGAGATTCAGAAAATAGAAAAACCTGGAGTACCGGCGCTGGTATGTAGTGATTTATGTATAGTTGACCCATCTCTTCAAACTATAGACGAATCATTCTGGCGTTATATGAAGTTGCGTCCTTCTTTTCTTACACAAAAACGCTATGCCATTTCTTGCAATCTCTTTACAGGGTGCACAATGATATTTAATAATAAAGCCAAGGAAGTCTCTTTGCCGTTTACTGAATATATGATATTGCATGACTATTGGATAGGTTTGAACGTCATAGCTCATAATGGTGCTATAGGTGCTATACCTGAGCAACTTATACTTTATCGTCAACATCAGAATAACGTATGTGGCGCCCAACCTATTGGGAAGTCTCTTTCCTATTACACAGGGAAAATTAGATATATAAACAAGGTGGCTCGTGATTATAGAGAAAAGTTTTTAATGGCTAACAATATTTATAAAGGAAAGATCGGTATTCTTTATTTTCTATATAATAGACTTGTGTATTTGGTAAAACGATAAGATTTAAGACGGGGTAAAATGAGTATCTCCCATTTTCTTTCGGTTATCAGATTTGTCATTCTAATTGTGACAGAACCCTTTGTTTATTATCCTGTACAATTAGCAGGACTTCTAGGTCTATTTGACCAGTCAAAAATATATAGGGGAGGCCATAAGAGAATGCCAGTTAAATCAAAAGTTGTGAGAGTGTGTGTTCACGAATGGGGAGGCTATAAACCTGAAAGAGAAAAGTCCTTTTCAAAAACATCATCAAACCAATGTGGGCTAAAATACCAATTACAAAGATTCTTGTCTTATAGAGAAAGAGGGCTTGTGGATTTAACGGTTACAATGTCCGATTCGGAAAAGCTTTGTGAGTTGGATTATGTAAAGCAACAATGTGACAACTTTATAGAGGTCTCTAACGTCGGTATGGATTTTGGTGGATATTCGGCTTTTTTTCATTCCATAGAGAAGAATGAAAACTGTTACGTAATACTCACCAACTCCTCAGTAGAAAAAACTCAGACTGACTTTTTGGAAGGTTACATAAAATACATGGAAGACAATCCTGAGGTGGGTATGCTTGGCATTTCATATTCAACAAGGATGTATCATACATTGATAAGAAGGAACTTCATTCCACATATACAGAGTTTTTTCGTTTTGACTACACTTGAGGTCCTAAAGGAAATCGTGGAAGCCAACGGAGAAAAGTTTCCTGGGGAAGACGCAGACTATAAGAGATTATTAATCAGGAAGGGCGAGATTCCATTGTCGAGACTTACATTAAAACAAGGCTATCGTTTGGCAGTCGTTTATCCCGAGGATGGAGTGCCTTTTAAGTTTACAGACAAGAAACACTGGACTCATCCTTTTGATGATTTGAGACTCGTATGCTCAAGACCTAATTATATATCAGAAATTCGAATATGATCTCAATTATTACTGTGGGCATGAACCACAGGAAATATTTGGAGACACTCACGGATTAATACAACAGACCGAATAGCCAAAGGGGGATCTTGTTGCCAAAGCCAATTTCAATCTCGTCGGCCACGACAAAACTGTTGGGTATGTCCTTAATCTGACTAAAGCCCTTACCCTTGCCACCGATTTCAAAGGTGTAGGTTTGGTCAATCTTGAAATCGCCCTTGTCAGTGTAGGCTATGTCATGTGACTCCTTTAACTGATTGACAAAGAATGTCTCGCGGACTGTGCCAATTTCGGCCCGGCTTGACATTGCGTAGAGGAGATTGGTATTTTCAAGATAGAGTTTCTCGGGCTTTGATAGTTGATTCATATTGAGCTTTTCGCTATAGAGCAGATTCAGCAGTGATGCCTCTTGTAACAACACGCACATCTTCAAAACTGTTTGACGAGGAGACTCAATCTGCTGTCCAAGTGATGTGAGATTAAGCGTGAAGGGCACTAACTGGGATATGAGGACAAACAGTCGTTTGAGTTTGACAGACGTGATATACTCCATGCGTCTGACGGCAGGCATATCTGTATCGATGATGTTGGTGATAACTTGCTGGATTGCCTTTGTGTAGGAACGACGATACTCCCTGTAGAACGGGTAGTATCCTTGACGAAGATATTCGTCGAATAGTGGGAGTACTTTTGTATTGGAGGTAATCTCTGCCGCAATTGACTCATGATAATCAAGTAAACAGGTAAGATTTAAAACTGGAAGATCAATTCCCTTCTCAAGCAATAGATATTCACGGAAAGACAATCCTCGTATGTCATAGAAGATGCAACGGCGGGACAGGTCGGCCGAAGACTGGTTGAGTTGGAGAAGTGATGAACCGGAAAAGACGATGTGCAGGGTCGGGTATTTATCTCTTATATTTTTTAATTCTGTTGACCATGTCTGGAAAGGGTAGCGGTGTACTTCATCAAGAAACAGGTGGGTGCCGCCATGTGTATAGTGATATTCTGCCAATTCTACCAGACGATGCTCAGCGAACCACAAATCATCGAGTGAGGCGTAAAGTGCCTCTGAGGTCTTTGAAAAATGCTCCTTAATGTATTGCAGCATCATCGTTGTCTTACCGACACCTTTGGCTCCGCGAATACAGAGCATGCGGTCTTCCCAGTCTATTGAGAAATACATATAACGTTTGAAACGGCAGTCTACATCACGAACTAATCGGATGGAACTTGTGTAGAGATCTTGAATTTCCATTGAATAAGTAATAATGACATACTATAATTACTGCAAAGTTAGAATAATTTTTTGGAATGACAAAGCGAATGCGAAAAACGTTATTTGTATTTAACGTTATTTATGAAAAGTGTTAGCTTGAAATAACGTTTTTGACGAAAAGTGTTATTTTAGTATTATGAATAGACTATGATTTCAATCATTACTGTGGGTATGAACCACAGGAATTATCTGGAGGCTCTGTACAGATCGCTCTATGGTGAGGGCAGACCAAACGAGCAACTGGAAGCTGTGTATGTGGACAACTGCTCAACGGATGGCAGTGTGGAATGGCTTCGAAAGATGTATCCACAAGTGAAGACGATTGTGAATACCGAGCCGCTGGGCTTTGGTGAAAACAATAATAAAGGTGTGATGGCATCACGGGGTGAGTATATCGGCATTGTGAATCCAGACATTGTTGTGAAAAAAGGGAGTATTAACAGCATTATGAATAAGGCAAAAGAGATGAACTGGGGGGGGCTAATTTGCCCGCAATTGCTTAACCCGGACGGAACCGTACAGTATTCTGTCAGGAAGTTCGTCACGCTGAAGATGATGCTGCGAAGATGGATGTCCTGGGAGAATGACGAAGCAAACAATAGCAGTGTAAGGGAGTATCTGTGTAAGGATATAGACCAGACGAAGACGCAGGAGGTGGACTGGGCAATGGGAGCGGCAATGTTTATGAGCCGCGACACGTATGCACAATTAGGTGGTTTCGACCAACGCTACTTCCTCTATATGGAGGATGAAGACCTGTGCCTGAGAGCTTGGAAGCAGGGAATACCTGTGGTCTATCATCCTGATGCGAAAATGGTGCATAACCATTTGCGAGGAAGTACTCACTTGAGCAAGAAGACACTGCTACACCTGAAGAGTTTTATTACCTACCTTCGAAGGCATGGGTTAAATGCTCGAAGGGAGTAAGAGACTAAGGAGTCAAGACTTGTACGGAATGAATGAAATTTCATTTGCCATGAAGATAACAGGAAATGATAACAGTTTCAATCGTAACGTACAAGACGGGCTTGGAGGAATTGCAGAAATGCCTGGATTCGCTTCGGTCAAAATCAGTGAACAAAATCTATGTGGTGGATAACTCCAGACAGGAATACTTGGAGGAGTTCTGTGACGGAAAGGAGGGCGTGGAATACATTCCTGACAGGAACGTTGGATATGGGGCAGCGCACAATATCGCTATACGTAAGGCTATCAGCGCAGGAAGCAAATATCACTTGGTGCTGAACTCGGACGTGTATTTTGAGCCACCTGTGCTAGAAAAGCTGGAATCATATATGGATGCAAGGGAGGATGTAGCGATGGTGCAACCGAATGTGGTGTATCCTGATGGGCGGATGCAATATACATGCCGGCTGTTGCCGACTCCAGCGAACCTGATATTCCGTAGGTTCTTGCCTAAGAGGCTGGTAGAGGGGATGAACTATCGATATATGCTGAAGAGGTTCGACCATCAGCGGGAACTGAATGTGCCGTATCATCAAGGAAGCTTTATGTTCTTCAGAGTGAAGTGCTTTGAAAAGGTAGGTTTATTCGATGAACGTTTCTTTATGTATCCAGAGGATATAGATATCACTCGCAGAATGCACCGCCATTTCCGAACGATGTTTTGGCCTGGTGTAACTGTTGTGCATGCTCACAGAGCAGCTTCGTATAAGAGCAAGAAAATGCTGAAAATCCATATGTGGAATATGTGTAAGTATTTTACGAAGTGGGGCTGGGTGTTCGACAAGGAGCGGAAGGAGTGGAACAGACAGTTGTTGAACGAAATAGGTTACTGAGTATGAACTACATCATAACAGGCGGGACCGGGTTTATCGGTACGCATTTGACGAATCTGATATTGAAAGAGCATCCTGATGCCAAGGTTTGGAATCTGGATATCGTGAAGCCGGGGTGGCCTAATCCGGTGGTGGACAACTATAAGCCTGCGGTGCGCGATGGAGAGACGCTGGGATCGACATGGGTGGAATGCGACGTTAGGCAGCCTATAGACAATCTGCCGTTTGCACCCACAGAAGATGACATCATCTTTAACTTCGCTGCGGTACATCGCACTCCGGGACATGAAGACAGGGAGTACTTCATGACGAACATCCGCGGCGCAGAGAATGTGTGTGCATTCGCTGAGCGGTATGGCATCAGGCAGATTGTGTTCACATCGAGTATTGCACCATACGGGGCTTCGGAACAACTGAAAGATGAGACTACAATGCCTATGCCGAATACGGCCTACGGTATCTCGAAATTGGTGGCGGAGAAGATACACATGGCTTGGTTAGCTGGAGGGAAGACTGAAAGCGGAAGACTCAAAAGGAAACTAACGATCGTCAGACCAGGTGTGGTGTTCGGACGTGGGGAGAACGGTAATTTTTCACGACTCTACTGGGGTATCCGCAAGCACACATTCGCCTATCCGGGGCGCAAGGATACTATCAAAGCGTGTATCTACGTAAAAGAGCTGGTGAGATTTATGCTGTGGAACGTGGAAGAGCGCGAAACGAGCTTCGATTTGTATAATTGTACGTATGAGCCTGCTTATACTATTGAGCAGATTGTAACGACGATGAAGGAAGTGACGGGGATGAAGCAGTTTGTGCCGTATTTCACAAATGCTGTCATTATGCCAATAGCTGGATGCGCTAAGTTCTTAGGTAGCCCTATGGGCATTTGCCCAGCTCGCGTCAAGAAACTACAGATATCTACTAACATTTCTGGAAAGTATATGAAGAACAGTGGTTATAAGTTTAAGTGGACGTTTGAAGAGGCGCTGAAAAACTGGTATGAGGATAACATGCACCAGTGTTTGGAATAGTCTTAATTGTCGTGAGATACTAATATAATTGTGGTGATGAGGAATAATAACCAGTCGAACCGGATCATCAAGTGGCTGGTGATGGCGGGGGACTTCATCGTGCTGAATGCAGTGATGCTGGCCTTTGCACAGTGGCACTGGCGGATGGGAACGTGGGACACGGGGGGAAAAGAAATCTTTATCCTCGTGAACAACATCGCACTGATGTTGAGCATGCTGCAGTTCTCGACCATCATCCATCTGAGACTGGTGAACGCTGGGGACATCCTGCGAAGGATGGTGGGGCTGACCATGTTGCAGGCTGTGTTGGCATATCTGCTGCTGAAGGTGTTTGCCTATCGATTGCCTGTAGGATGGCTGATATTGGAGGTAGGAACCATCTTTATGGCGATTCTTGTCGTCAAAAGACTGGTGGAGCGATGGTTGATAAAACTTTATCGCGAGGCAGGCAGGAATACACGAATGGTGACACTGGTAGGATCGGATCCGGAGCTGATAGGTATCTATAGGAAACTCATCAATGATCCGACATTAGGATATAAGGTGTTGGGCTATTATGGTGAAGAGGCCGTGGAAGAGGTTGCAGAAGATATAGGACGGGCAGAGAGGGAGCCTGGTCAGAAGCTAGGTGTCCTGGAAAGGCTCGGTTCGATGGAGGACTTCCTGGCAGGTATCGACAAGCCTGAAAGGCTGAAGCTGGGGGATGAGTTGTATCTGTGTGTGTCAAGAAAAAGGAAGGATGTCATCAGGCGGATATCCAAGTTGTGCGACAGTCAGGTGGTGAGGTTTTTCTATGTGCCCGTTTCCGTGGAAACAATAGGTCTGAACCTGAAACGCGAGATGATTGACGACATAGAGGTGTTTACGACGTATGAGATTCCGCTGCAGAACTCGGTGAACAGAACGGTGAAACGGCTGTTCGACATCGTGCTGTCGATGGTGTTCCTAATACCGACGGCACTGATATTCCCCATTGTCTTTATCATCATGAAGATTCAGAGTCCGGGGCCTATCTTCTTCAAACAGAAGCGTACGGGACTGGACGGCAAGGACTTTGAGATGCTGAAGTTCCGGTCGATGCACGTAAACAAAGATGCTGACAAGGTGCAGGCGACGAAGGATGACCCGAGGAAATATCCGTTCGGCAATTTTATGCGCAAGTCGAACATCGACGAGTTGCCGCAGTTCCTGAATGTGTTGAAGGGGGATATGAGTATCGTAGGACCGCGACCACACATGCTGCTGCATACGGAGATGTATTCGGCGCTGATTGATAAGTATATGGTGCGACACTTTGTGAAGCCGGGACTGACTGGCTGGGCGCAGGTGACGGGGTATCGTGGAGAGACGAAGGAGCTGTGGCAGATGGAAGGACGCGTAAGGCGGGATATCTGGTATATGGAGCATTGGACCATCTGGCTGGATATCAGAATTATCTGGCTGACGGCGAAAACGATTTTTATCCATGACAAGAACGCGTACTGAAGTAAATAAAAAATAAGAAATAAAAAATATAAGGCGGCGTATCCAAGATGAGGATGCGCCGCCTTTGTTTTTTATTCTGAAGGTAACTCGGGAAGATCCGGGGCTTTGGTTGATTCTGTGACTTCTTCCTTGATCTCCTCTGCCACGGGAATCTCCTGGGTTTTCGCAAATTTACGCTTTTCGTTGTGGATCTTTAAGGCGTTGATGAGTTCTGTTATGCCATAGAGCAGGGTACACCATCCGAGAACCACCATCGCCATCTGAGCAGGAGCGAGAGGCTTGATAATCACGAAAATACCAGTAAGCAGAATCACACATGGGAATATCCAGTATCCGAACCCTATCTTGCCAAAGCTGCGGGCACTGAGAAGGTTCATGAACTGATTGATGGCTCCCAGTATCAAGATGCCACCGATGATATACATCAGAGCAGTGTTAAAGACATTTGGTGTAAGTGCAAGGAGAAGGCCGAGAATGGCACTTCCAATGCCTACGATAGGGAATGTTGGCTTTGTGATCGTAATCCGGTTTCCTTCTGAGTCTGTGAGATATGCTCCGCCAGGCATCGATTCTTGTTTCGAGAATTGCCTGAGGGTATGTGCATAAACCACCATTGAGATGATACCGGATAAAAGGAACAAAACTCCTATGGCAATAGTAATCCAGGTGACTGTGTTTCCTGGATACTTTATTAGCATTATACCGATGGCCAGAGAGCATATAGCCCGGAAAACGGAACTCTGTAATATCTTCATTTTACTTTATTTCTTGATTTTTATGGTGCAAAGATACGAAAAAATGATAAATGACAAATGATAAATGATAAATATTTAGTAATTTTGCAGGAAAATTAGGATATTATGACCACTTTGTACTTAGTAAGACACGGGGAGACTATCGATAACGTGAATCAGATAATGCAGGGCCAGACACAGGGCCGGCTTACTGAAAACGGTATCTGTCAGGCAGGGGAAGTGAGAGACCAGATGGCTAACGAGCATTTCTCTGCCATCATCTCAAGCGATTTACGACGTTCGTCAGACACTGCTAAGATTATCGCAGAACCGCACCGCCTCGAAGTGATTCAGACACCATTATTACGAGAGAGAGACTGGGGAAGTTTCACAGGCAGATATATCCCTGAACTGAAAGGCGAAGTGTGGCCGGATGACATAGAGACATTGGAAAACCTTCTTTCCAGGGCCCGCGAATTCATCACTTATGTCAAGGCGACATTTCCTGGAAAGAAGGTGCTTGCCGTAGGTCATGGCATTATGAACAAAGCCATCCAGGCAGTATATTATGGAAAACAGATGAACGAGGTTCAGCGGATGACCAACGCTGAGGTCAGGATACTCGAACTCTGAGAATTTGCTTATCTGCGGCCTCCGAAGCTGCCGTGGCTGTGAGAACTGCCACCATGTGAGCCTCCACCAGAGTGCGAACCACCTCCTGAGTGCGAACCAATGGTGCTACGTGACCCTCCGCCAGAGAATGAACCTCCACTACGAGAGGGGGCTGAACTGCGAGAAGGTGCAGAGCTGCTATAACGGCTGCCTCCGAAAGAGCCATTGCTGTTACGCTGTGGCACTGAGCGCTCCATATTGCTGTGGCTATTGTTGCGCGACGGGGTGTTGTTTCCGTAAGAGCGATTGCTGCGGCTGTCTCCATATCCTCCATTACGGCGATTGCTGTCATAACTTCCTATGCGGTTGCCACCGAATGTTCCACGACGATTATTCTCAAGTCTTCCGCGATCACTCCGGCCGGTAACACGTGTAGAGCTGTTGTGATGGCCGCGGAAGTCGCCTCGGTTCCAGCGGTCGTGCATTCCGAAATGGGTCCTGTGAGGAGCACGGTAATGCTCACTGTATACGTAGTAATATCCGCGTCCGCCATGAATGTGCCAGGCGTGACCTCCACGATATGTGGCATAGAAGTGCGGACGTCCGAAATAGAAATAGTCACGGTGCGGGTAGCGGCGATAGATGCCGAAGTGCCAATATCCTGCCTCCCAATAGAGCGGACGATAGAAATATGTGGCTGCAATGTAGGCGTTCCACTGCCAGTCAAGCAGGATATAGCTGAGGTCGAGGTTCCTATGCTCCCAGTATGTACCGAAAACGTCGGCACGGCCTGTCACTCCCATCAGGTAGTCGAGGTTTATCTCGTAGGCTGCCTCATACTGCTCATCGGTGAGATTGAGCTCATAGGCCATCTTGTCGGTCAGGAACAAAGCCTCATTACGAGCCTGCTCATAACTCATTGCTTTTGCTGAGACTGTCATCGTCAGCACTGCGATAAGGGTCATCATCAACTTCTTCATAATCGTATCTTTTTTATTTGTTCAACATCAAGTTATCTTTTCACGGTGCAAAGATATGAAGAAAATGATGCATAATAAAGGGATTTTCCCTAAACGTATCGGGGAAAATCCCTAAAGCATGAATTCCATTATGACTAATACTTATAGAAACTCCATATCTTTCCGTCTTTACTGAGCACGAGATTGGCACCGTCAATGGATTCTATCTTCAGACGAATGTCGTTGAACGGACTGAAACCGTATGTCTGCTCAATCATTAATGTATCAGAACGGCTTCTACTCATGGAGTAGCATTGAATAAATAGGCTGTCGTTGGCAGTCTGGAAGTTGCCGAACACTTCGCCCTTGCCTAGCTCTCTGAACACAGTGATAGTGCCCGAGAATCCAATATATCTTGTATCAGTATCATTCATACGCCACTGGCCACGGAGATTACCAGCTTCACGTCCCTCCTCGCAACTGGACAGGAAGATGATTGCTAAAAGAAATAGAGTTTTAAAAAATCTTGCCATGATAACCGATTTTTAAGTTGAATGTAGTGCAGTCACCGTATATATTGCCCTTGTCGAAAGCAAGGGCACCGGCAAACTCCCAATTGTTAATCTTGTAAACACCTTGCAGCATAGCATCAAAAGAATGATGCTTCACAGCCAGAGGCCTCCTGTATGTACCCCAGCCTTCGCGATAAGAGCCCTTAACAAGGTATGACAGGTGGTCGGTGATCTCACCGTTAATGCCTACATGCCATGCCTTTACCCTGTTGTCGAGATAATCAAGGCTTCCATTACTATTATATATAGGTGAGGTGATAAGGGCAATGCCTGGTGACATACCGTAATGCGAATAGCTGCCATTGAAGCCGTTGACGTAATATTCATCATCACCCACGACAAAATCTGGTATCTGACTCCTTATAGGCTCAGGATAGTCGTTGGGGTCCCAATGCAGCGGACCACCTTGGTCAGTACTCTGGAAATACTCTACGACAGCACTACGGATATATTGTCTGTCAGGCGATGTGTTGCTGTATTGGATACCCCACAGTCCATCGCCACCATTGCCTTTACGCACGCCAGAACCGTCTTCAAAAATATTATCGAGATATGCCTGAATCTGATGATGCTTGTCGATATTCACACCGAACTGATAGGTCATTACACCGCTATGACATCCATAAGTCCAGTCCTCAGGTGTTCCGTTCTCAAAATAGTTCTTGTCTCCGAGAGGTAATATTACATTCAGAAAATCTTTAATCTTTGCAGGTTTCTCTATTGCTACAAGCACTCCGTTACTTAAGCTATATCTTGTTCCACCAAAGAAGGCAACATGCTCGATGCCTACAAGCACGAAGAATGGCTTCTGTGGATTAGTACGGAAATACAGATGCTTCTGATGATAATATTGCCCTATAGAATATCTGTAATTTGCTTGAGGGGCATTATTAAAAGCCTCTTCTTTATAGTCGTTGTCCAAGGGTTTTCCATATCCTCCGGCAAAGTTTGCCTGTACCCAGCCTTTCGTAAACGGAAGATTCCAGAAGCCGTTTGTGCCAATCTGTATCTGGGGTATGGGTTTGGCATTTGTACCTTTGATAAACGAGCCTATTGAGAGAAGGTTGTCACGTACCACCTGACTATGCTCTCTGCTGCCTGCCTCGAGGAAGAATGACTTATACGAGAGGTTGGCATAACATTGCTGCAGATAGACTTTGTGGTCGGCATGTACAGAGGCAATGGCATCTACAGATCCTGACAGCACAAGATTCTTTGACAGAGCGTGGTCGATATTGACGGCTCCTCGAAGATAAGCAGTGTTGGACCGTGTTCCTACTGCATGATGACGATTAGTGGCAAGCTGGTATGCTGTATAATCTCCTGTGCCTGCAAAAACTTCAGCAGAGAGATCGTATGTGAGATGAGTCGTAAGCGAGTCTTGTGCCTTCGCGTTCACACCGCATAACAGACTTGCAATAAGAAAAATATATTGTCTTCTCATGTTATATTCGTTTTAAAATATTTTCCCTGAGGCTATGCTCCAGAATGTTTTCGCTAAAATCTTGATATCCATCCATAATGACATATGTTCGAGATAGTAAAGATCTGATTCCAGACGACGCAACATCTTTTCCATTGTGTCGGTATATCCGTTGTGGAGAGTGGCGTAACTGGTAACCCCTGGGCGTATCTCGTATAGCTTCTCATATCTGGGGTCGAGCTCCATTATCTTGTCGATATAGTATTTCCGTTCTGGTCTTGGACCAACAAACGACATGTCGCCAATAAAGACGTTCCACAGCTGCGGCAGTTCGTCCAGATGGTGAGATCGGAGAAATCTTCCAATCCTGGTCAAGCGAGGGTCGTCGTCTTGCTGAAGAAGATTTTCGCCTTCTTTCTCTGCATCAACAATCATGCTGCGGAATTTGTAAATATAGAAGGGCTCGCCATGTAGTCCGATGCGCTCTTGTCTGTAACAAGCTGGTCCGCCGCCTATTTTGATGATAATGTAGCATGCTGCTATCAGTGGCGAAAACAGGACCATGCACAAGGCTGATATTATGATGTCGAAGAGACGTTTCATTAATTCTTCTTTCTTTGGTTGATAAGAGTGTTTGCGGTGCTGTAGATAATAGTATCAACAAGCAGAATCCACGTGCCTCCGATCTTCGGGAACAGACAATAGTTGATTGCGTCTATCAGTAAGGCAATACAGATGATGGTTCCTAATGCCTGATGTTGAGTCATGCCTGTCCGCATGAGTTTATGGTGGATATGATTCTTGTCGGCCCTGAATATCGGCTGATGGTGACAGATGCGATATAGCGACACTCTGACAACATCGGCTGCTGGAATAAAAAGCAGAGAGATGGGTACGATGATTGCCTCTGGGCGTGTGGCCCATATTGCTGTATTGTCCATAGCACATTTTATTGCAAGGAATCCTAATGCGAATCCCAATGTCATACTACCGGAGTCGCCCATGAAAAGTTTGGTGTTCTTTTCTGTCTTGCCATGAAGGTTGAAATACATAAAAGCAATCAGGGCACCTATAAGTCCTGCAGCCAGAATACAATAGGAGTGAATGAACACCTCATAGTGGACAAAATAGACCAGGAATCCTGTCAAGGCTAATAGTGATAACCCGGCGGCAAGACCGTCTATGCCGTCAATCAGATTTATTGCATTGACGATAAACACGATAATAAAAATTGTCAATGGGACGCCAATGAGATAAGGGATCTCGTAAATGCCGAACAGGCCGTATAGGTTGTTGATATACAATCCTGCAAATGGCAGCAGACAAGCTGCTGCTATCTGGGCGATGAATTTTGTCTTCGCATTCAAGCCTGTCAGATCGTCAATGATTCCTATGATATATAATATCATTGCTCCTATGAAAAAACCAGCACTCCAGATATTCACCGCTATCTGCTGTTCTTTGGAATAGGCAAAGAATGACAGCAGGACAACAAATGATGTCATCATACTGGGTATGAAGGATATTCCTCCTAGTCTTGGCACTGATGTCTTATGTATCTTCCGGGCATTAGGTATGTCATACAGGTTCTTGCGTTTGCAGAAATCAAGGATTGCGGGTGTGAATGCAAACCCGCAAATGGTACTAAGTAAGAATGCTACGAGTAGATATAATATCATAAGCAATTTCAGACTATGTTCCTTTTATTGGATTTCTTTCCAGACGTTTTTTCGGGGAAAAAGCCCAGAAGAACTCTTTCTGCCTCATTATTTGCTCTTTCTGATGTAAACATATCTACGATGCGTTCCTTGCCTGCACTCGCGTATTTGTAATATAACTCTTTTTTCTTTATGAGCTTGTCGATAGCTGCAGCATATGCTTTTACATCACCCAATGGAACCTCTTCGCCAGTTTGTCCGTTAATGGACACCCAGTTCACCCCTGAACCTTCAATGGTGAAAGTAACAGGAACACTGCCGCAATACATGGCCTCCGCAAGTGCGATACCAAATGCTTCCTGTTTGGTACATGACGTAAATGCGAAAATATCAGAAGCGTAATAGTAGCACTTGAGATATTCATTTGGAATGCGGCCTACGAACTTTATCCTTTCTGACTTTGTGGATTTTTTGAGCTTTTCAGTCTCAGGACCTCTGCCGCCTATAAGGATGATGCAGTCTGACTTGATGTACTTCTCTGCCTCAATGAGGTAGTTGATGCCCTTGTAAGTGGCATGCCGGCCAACGAAGAAGATGATCTTCTTGTGGTTGTACATCCTTCTGATGTCTTCAACGGTTGTCTCATCACCCAATTTCCACTGGAAGTCGCTTTTGATGATGCCGTTAGGTATGACTTTTGTCTTATGACGGTATGCATAAATCGGACTTGACGGGTGGATATAATTGGGACTTGTAGCCATTATCAGGTCTGCTTCCTTTAGGATTCTTTTTTCGAAATGGCTTACAAGATGATACAAGGCTCCTTTCCCTAAGATGTCTGAATGCCAGAGCAATACGAACTTTGCTTCCGGGGGGCTAAGTTTTGATATGATAGGGTAGAGGAAAGGGTTGGGGCAGTGTAACAGGATGATATCCGGCTGAACCTCGTAGATGATCTTCTTCAGATAATAATAGTAGCTGAAGGCTATGTCCTGACTGGAGATCTTTATTGAGGGTGCGATACGGTAGACCTTCACACCGTTGACGGTATCCATTCTGGTGATACCGTCCTGACTGAAACAGACAACATAGTTGTTGAAGGCAGTAAGTCCCTCAGCCATGTATTTTGTTACAGTTTCGATACCTCCTTCTACGGGATAATAGTATTTAGCAATCTGGAGTATAGTTTTCTTCATTCGCAATTCTTTTATATATTATAACGACAATTGCGGCAGAAAATTGTGCTGTAATAGCGCTTTTATTATATATAAGCGATATTTAATCTTAAAAGCCATAGAAGTGTCATTTGATTTCCCGCTTGCAGTCACTGTGTTTGCATGTCTTCGGTATATAGATAATGGTTGTGATATGTATTTTACATTGAAGAACTGCTCTGCAGTCATTCCTAACCATAAGTCATGAGCAACGCCATGTTTCGGAAATGGCAACGCTTTTATGAGAACCTCTTTCTTAAAGGCCATGCAACATCCTAGATAGTGAGATTGTAGTAAGTTGTTAAGCAAACCGGTTTTAAATGCTCTCAGATCAGAATATAAGAGTTTTGTTGGCTGGAGCTTTTCATTTCCGATGATGCAATCAGATATTGCTAAATCTGAAAACTCTAATGCCTTTGACATTACCTGTATTTTTTCAGGTAGCCAATAATCATCCTGATCTGACAAAAAGATAATGTCGCCTTTTGCGTGGAGTAATGCATTCTCAAAATTATGTGTGCTATGATCAATGGTGAATCTGGCATCGATATCTGAATCATGGAAATACATATGGATTCTTGGATCTCTTATGGAAGAGATAACTTCAATTGTCCTGTCTGTTGAATGATCATCAGATATGATAATCTCACCATCTGCCGACAATTGCGGCAGGATAGACTGCAATTGCTCTAGAATATATTTTTCTCCATTATATGTTGCTATGCAAACGGATATCATGACTTGTTTTGGCGTTTGTAGATTCGATATTTGTATCTTACTTTGTAAAAGATATATTTCATCAGTGAGCCATAGCCAAGGGCTTTAAGCATTCTGTAAGTGTTTTTATTGAGTGTGAGAACATGTATCAAATGTTGAATACGGTATCCTAAAGTCAGCTCTTTTATATTTACGGCTCCTAACGTATTATGTTCATGCTGGCGATAATATATTAATGGTTCTGCGATATAACTGAGTATGCCATTTGCTCTTGCTGTACATAATGTTATCCAAGAGTCGTGCATCGTTGCGCTGGTATAAGGAAACTGAATAACGGATTTCGCTGTCTCATTGAAGAGCATGGTACATCCTGTAGTCAGATTCGATGCTCCCAATTCATTAAAAGTAGTAAGATATTCAGGATAGATACCTGAAAAGACACAGAAGGAATCTGCAGTTTTGTTTAATATGCAATCAGTAACTGTCAGGTCGGAAAAGACGATTATAGGATTCTTACCATGCTTCTGTTCTTCTGCATCCATCCTTTCTTTTTCTTTCTTTATCTTGTCTTTAAACCACACGTCATCCTGATCGGAAAACATATAATACTCAGCGTCGACTCTTTCCAGCAGGCTCATGAAGTTGTTAAGGGCTCCTCCCTGTGGAGGGTAGTCGAGAACGGTGATCTTTTCCGGGTGGCTGCTGGCATAGCCGTGCAGTATCTCTATGGTATTGTCCGAGGAACCGTCATCATGGATATATAAATGCCACATATCACATGTCTGTGACAGTATGGACTCGATCTGCTCGCTGAGATACTTCTCGCCATTGTATGTTGCCATCAGGATGGCTATGTGAGTGTCTTTTATTGGTTCCATATTCCTTTTGCCTTGCCTGTGATTAGTTTGCTGAACTGTATTCTGTTGGCAATAAGCCCCGGGATATTGATCAGGCTCATAACTGCCATGAAACAGATAATGTCGTCAGTCAATTTGACAACGATATATACTATTGGAATAAACAAGACAGCAGCTGCTGAGGAAATAATCAGTTGCAGCTTGAGTTTCCCTATGCCGTTGATGAAGTAGCTGTATCTCATACTGTATATCAGGATGAATATATAAATTGCCATCATGGCACTCATCCTGAAGTCTATGTGAATATCCGTTCCAACCCATATCCCGTAAATATAGTCTGACAGGATGAGCATCGTAATCATTCCTGCCAATATCAGTATCGTCATTCTGCGGAGCTTGCGAGTGGCTTCACGGATCCAGTTAAGATCTCCTTTCGCGTAGGCATCTGTAGTTGCATTCCAATATGGCATGCATATAATAGTAAACAGAACCAGGAACAGGCTGAAATAGCGATATGTGATCTGGTATGGGGTTACCATCGACGGTGAGAAGAACTTGGATATCAGGATATTGGAAGTCATGAACAGGATTACTCCTGACAGCTGAATGATAAAGAATCTTATGCCAAGACTCATGACACCTTTCGCTTTTTGGATGTCTATCAGTCTTGCAACAGGTCTCAGCTCTGGATATTTGTAAAAGAAGGTGTATGGATAGGCTCCAACATATATTATTAATGGCGATAGCGTGTTGGCCAGAGCAATATGAAACAGCGAATGACTTCCTGAGAGGTATATCATGTATGTTGAGATAAGGGTTAATGTCTGTCCGAGGGCAATCATCAGGTTACTGACAGCAGGTAGTTGCAATCCCATATAGAAATTGCCTGTCAGTTTGAAGATGAATGTGGAGCATACGAGGATAACTGAAGTGATAAGAACCTGATCCAGATCGGATATCTCTTCTATGGAAACATTAAGGATCTGGTAAGAGTCAAGTCCCCAAATCATACCGACGAGTATGCCGGCCGTAGGTATCATAATGCATGTGAGCATGGCGAATGTGGATGATATCAGCGACTGGGCTCCCTTTTTGTCGTTCTGAGCCAGGAGGGTGGCAATTTCGTTTCGCATGCCGTTGCCCATTCCGATGTCCATATTGTCAATCCATATCAGGAGACTGCTGATTGTAAGCCACACACCATTCTTGTATTCACCAAGGCAATGTAGAGTAACTGGCACAAGTAATAACACCACGATAGCAGACCATGCCTTAAGTAAGAAAGATGCTATGATGTTCTTTCTTAACAATGTTGATCGCTTATTGGTGTTGTTCACTTCTGCCATGTCACAATGATAGTTTTATTCTCTTCTGGGTAAACAGCACAATAAAGAACGTGAACTGCAAGACGAAGACAAGGCTGTAGAAGACATTCTCCTGATAGAATTGCAACAACAGCACATATACAGCATATGTATATAGGCATGCACCGACCCCGTTCCCGTTTTTGTACTGCCTGTAAATCCATCCGATTATACATCCGTATATTCCCGCAAAAACAGCTATCCCACGATAGCCGAAATCAATGAAAAACGGCTGGAAGATTGTATATACGTTTGTTGAAACAGGTACGAATACAAATTCCTGCAATTTGTCCTTAACGATGAAATCACCAATTCCCAAACGTGAAAGGAACAGGTAAATAACCTCAAATGTGTTGGTTCCGAATTGTGGAGTGACCTCTTCTGGCAGTTGGCAGAATGCCACAGGTGGTGAGAGAACATACATGATGAAGAAATCCAGTATGGTCTCTTCTTCCTGATAATCGCTCCCTTCACCTGCACGTCCCAGATTAAAGAGGTAGAAGACAATGAATAGAATAACGCTGAAAAGAAGTATTGAGCGGATCTTTATTACCTTCTTCTCAAAAAGCACGAAAACCGAACTGACGAAAACAAAAAACATAGATCCCTTCTCCATAATAGCCAATGAGTTCATCAGACATGCTATTCCCAGTATTACGACCTGCCATGTCGGTACTTTAGGGTGTGCCCATAGAGCTACCACAAATAGGGCTTGATTGATTACTACCGAGTAGTTCAGTATTCCTTGCCCTTCTCCGTAAAGTGCTAATGTCCGGATATTGGTCATCAGGTCTTCTGTACCAAACATTGTTACTATCTGTATAACTCGGTATACATATAGCGGGGTGATGATCAATGAGACTATAAAGAAAAAGTAGAAAGTATATTTGTTATAGTCTATGCCGTCGACTGCAACAGTTTTTGGTTTCTGTTCCGAAGAAAGTGCGTATATAACCGATGTGCAGATCAGGAAAATAGGGATCCATATAATGAAACAAAGATAGAATTGTTTGGTTATAGGATAAAGATCTGTTTCCAGAGCGTAATACAATCCGAGAATAATAGCCCAGATGGCAATTGTCAATGTCAGTGGTGAGAAGAAATCACCCAGTCCCTTGAGTTCAAATGTGTTTCTTCGTTTGCAGTATGATGTTGTGACGAATGTTATGAATATGGAAATAAGAACAAAACTGAAGATATACCCCATCAGCCTATTATCCGGTTTCTCGGGAACAGTATTGTTTTGTATTACTGCGAATGACAGATATGCCCGTTGTTTAAGTGCCAGCTGACGTGAATATTCTACTGCTGCTTTGTGATAGATGCTGTACGCAGTCTTACATTCTTTTGCCAGTGCCTGTTCTTCTTGCTCCTCTATTGGAGATGACGGGTTGGTATGACTCTCGGCAAAAGTATTGTATCTCGCCTGGGCTTCTTTGTATTTCTCTTTTGCTGCATTGACGTTGGCTTGGGCATTAAGCAGGGCCGCTTGTGCATTCGACTGACGATAATGGGTGATGATCTCTTGCAGGTGTGCTGTTACGCTATCCAGCATCTGGGCGGCTATTACAGGGTCTTTATCTGCAAAGCTGACGGTCAGGGTGGCTTGCTTGTTGCTGTAGTTATAGTTGATGTTGTCTTGGACAGCCTCTATAGTGTCTTTTTCATTCAGGTACTCTCCGTACGTCATGCTCTTCTCTGCAAGCTGCATGTGAGAGATACTTCTTGCAAAATCTTCTGTTTTAAGTATCTTGCAGTATATCTCCATATCGTTTATTCCGGAATTGGCTCCACCAAGGGCATCTTTCAGATGGGCTCTTACTGTATTGAAGCCGATAGCCAGTTCTGTCTCCTTATATTCGTCGCTGAGCTTGGTTATTGCAGTATATTTCTTAGGTACGCATAGCCACACTACTATTGCAAGGAGTGTGGCTGCTGCTATAGCGGATATATACGGATACCTTTTCAATGCTTATAGACTGATAAACTTCTGGCGATTCTTCCAGGCAAGCATGCTGAAACGTATTATGAATCCAAGCATCATCCATATGATGAGTGTAACGACTTTCGGGCGGCTGCTATGCTTGATGGGCACTGTAGCATTCTGGACAATAGTAAAAGCCGGAGTCTTCTCCTGGACCTTTGCCTTTGCCAGTTGCAGTTGCTCCACCACTTGCTGATAGATGTTGTATTTCAGCTGCATCTCATATTCCAGCTCGTCGAGTTGCGATTGTACGGACTGCAATGCCACTTTACTATTGGCATCGCCGAAGAAAGCATACTTCTGACGGGCTTTCTTATATTGCTGGCTTGCCTCAGAGTAGAGCTTCTCCATATACTCCAGATCCACTCTGGCCTTTTTTGTACGATAGTCTGTAATCGCACGTTGCAGATGCTCCTGTACAGAGTCTGCGACAGTTGCTGCTATCAGAGGGTCCTGGTCTTCCACCTCGATAGTTATGACATTCGTTTTCTTGTCAACAGTGCAGTCTATCTTTTTCTTTATATTCTTACATACATCAAACTCTTTCTTTGTCAGGCAGAAAGGATCAGGCTTATGATCTTTTCCAGGCTCATCTTCTGCCTTTATCATCTCTATCAGTCTGGTAATCCAGTCTGTTGGATACTCGTGTATAGCCAGTTTCTGGTGATTCTGGATATAGTCCTGATAGGTATAGCTCTCGTGAGTCTTCTGAGTTGTGACCTTGATAGGAAACAGCCCCACGAGAAACCTCGTCGATTCCATCAGGTCAGGGTATATCTCCGGGTAGAGGGCATCTCCCGTCTGACCTATCTTCATGTTCATACCTACCATTGCAGCAAGTGATGAGATACTGCCGGAAAAACTATTGCCTGATTCTTCAGGTGCGAGCATCACCGTACTCTTATAGATCTTCGGAGTGCCAAAGGCGAGCATCACACCTATTACACCTGCCACACAAGAATAGATGCATATCTTTTTTTTGTCGGCCATAATCAGCCGTATAACCTCAGCCACGTTTATCATTTATCCTTTATCCTTTATCCTTTATCATTTATCCTTTATCATTTATTTTACTAAGTTCGCAATCGTTGCTATCATCGTGGCTATCGATGCAGTGCTCGAGCCGATGGTGAGCCACTCGGCGATGCTCATCTGACGGGCCCTGCGCTTCGTGGGCACAACAATCTGGCATCCTGGAGCAGGCTTATGCTTACTGTCGGCCTTTGCCACCATTCCGTTCATATATATGATGATAGTCTTCGATTTCTTTCCTGTCGAGGTAACTCCTCCGGCGAGATCAATATAATATTTCGCGTCCTTTCCTGCCTTGTATCTCACGGTGTTAGGATAAAGCACCTCACCGTTGATGCTCACCGTACTGGTATATCTCGGCACCACGATACGGTCGCCCTCTCTGAGTATCGGGTCATCGTCGCTTCCGGGATTGGCGAGTGCCTTGTCGAGCTCGATGGCTACGGGGAAGGTTGTCAGCGTCAACAGCTTCTTGATGTCGATAGAGTCTTTGCCCGAGTTACGCTGAGCCGTACGTATCATGCTCTCCATGAGTTCACGTTCCTCGTCGGTCATCTGGCGCAGCAGCTTTGCTCCTTCCGGATAAGCACGCTTGGTAAGTCCTCCTGCCTGATGTACTATGTCAGAAAGTCTCTGGCCGTTGCTCGTCAGTGTGTAGTTACCCTCAAACTGTACCTCTCCGTCGATGGTGACATTCTGTTGTTCAACGTATTTCGGACTGCGACGGATATATACCTCATCGTATGGCTGCAGCACAAACGGGCTCTCTCCCTGTGGGATAGTGAAGTCGGGGTTGAGGCTGAAGCTGTATGTGAATGCCAGCGTGTCGCTTGCCTCTGTGGCGTGTGGGTCGATGATTCGCCTTGACACGTCAACCTTTGCCAGCGAGGCGGCATTTGTCAGTCCTCCTGCCTGAAGCACAAGGTCTTCGATGGTCTCGTTTGATGCAAAACGGTATACTCCCGGGTAGTTCACCTCTCCGTGAACAGTGATTGTCTGATCCATCTTCTCCTCCTCGCGACTGGCGATGTATATCACATCCTCGTTCTTCAGTTCCACGTCTGCTACGGTTCCCTCGAGGATTCCCAGGATGTCGATGCTCTGTATCTTCAGCGAGCGGTCAGCCTTCATGCGATGCATCACAGCGTGATTGCCGATGGCATTCTCCTTTAGACCGTCGGCAGCCTCCACAAGGGCTTTCACCGTAGTTATCTGTCCGCCCACCTGATACATTCCAGGACGGAACACCGCTCCCCTTATCTCTACCATGTTCTGATAGCGGTTCAGTGTAGAGTCTACGCTTACCGAGTCTTCGTCCATGAGTTTGAAGCTGCTCATGTCAAACTCTCCCACGCTGAACACCGAATACTGTTGTCCAGCCTTTCTGTTGATGCGTATGGCTTTAGTGTAGGCGTCGCCCGTAAATCCTCCGGCATATCTTATCAGTGTGGCGGCACTCTCCGTTTTCTTCATCTCGTAGAACATCGGACGCTTCACCTTTCCCGTGATGTTCACCAGAGCCTCATAGGGGCTGACGGTTATCACGTCGTTGTCCTGCAGTCTTACATCGCCAGTGAGTCTGCCGTTCAAGAGGAAGTCATACACGTCGACATTGGATATCTGTCTGCCGTTTCTGAACACCTTCACGTTTCTCAGCGTTCCGATGTCGTTGGGTCCTCCAGCCATGTAGAGGGCGTTATATACAGTGGCAAATGCCGACATTGTATATGTGCCCGGCCATTTTACCTCTCCCATCACGCTGATGGTGATGGTACGTGTCTGTCCCAGCGACAGTTCTATCTTTGAGTCCTGATATCTCGGCCCCAGCACCCGCTTCAGCTTCGCTTTTGCCTGACTTACGCTCATCCCTCCTAACTGTATGAGTCCGATGCCTTCTATTGTGATGGTACCGTCGGGTGATATCGTCTCGCTGACACTCTCCTGCGATGCTCCCCAGATATCGATGTTCACCACGTCGCCGGCACCGAGGCGATAGCTCTGCGGGGTGGCGAGGTTCATGCTGCTCTCGAAGGTAAGGTTCTCGTTGTTGAACACGTCGTGACCGAATATCTTACGTTTGTTCTTTTCCTTGTCCTTCATCTTCGTCTGATACTTCTCGTAGTAGGAGTATTTCAGCGAGTCGGGCATCATGAAGTCCATAGCCTCGTCCATCTCCATGAAGTCGGCATCCTCCTCGTCGTAGGTATGCTTCTGTATCTGGTTTTTCTTCTTCGTGTCCTTCAGACGGAACTGCGATGCGTTCTTCTTGTCTTTGTCCTTCTGTTCCTTCCGCATCTGACCGTTGGCTTCTCTCAGACGGTTCTTTGTCTCCTTCGACCCGGCTGTGATGTCTTCTGCCCCCAGCGCACCGTTATTAATCTGCTTCTGGTACTTCTTCTGTATGCGTTTTATCTGGTCGATGGTCACACCTCGTTGCATGAGCTGTGTAACGATTTTCTGGCGTGACACGCCCTTCGCATTCTGTTCGATGACATAGTCCATCACCTGATTGTCTGTCATTCCCGACTGTGCCCAGCCTATAGCAGTGCTGAGCAGAAAGGCTACAAAAAGTGCTGATATCTTTTTCATTTGCTGACTTTCTCTTCTTGCGTACATATTTTATAATATAACCCTTTTTGCGTTAGATTATTGTAATGTAATGGCAAAATTACATAATTTTTCGTGAAAAGTTTGCTAAATACTGAAAAAGTTATTAATTTTGCAGCCGATTACGACATTTTACATGTCACGGGGGTGACTGGATTTGACGGCAAGTCGAGATGGTACGTAAGCATGCGGAGTGACGACTGTGTTCTCCATAATCAAGTCGGTCGAAAAATTAATTGGCAACAATGAGTATGCTCTCGCTGCCTAATCGAAGTACAGTAGATTGAGGCTCAATTCCGCTACCAGGTAGCAGAACGAGACGTCGCTCCGAGGATGTTGTTCCGAATCCAAAGATCCAGCGGCGCAGGTTAAATCGGAAATAGTCTTGTCAGGCCTCGATGATGGGATGAAGCTTTAGAGGATAAGGGTGCAATTGGTGGTCCGGGTCTTGTTGCATCACGAAAATGAAGGCCGGAATAAGCATGTAGAAAGCGTATGGTTTCCTTGTGCGGACGAGGGTTCGATTCCCTCCACTTCCACAACCCAACTGTTTATTTTGCCGCTGACTCTCAATGGGTTAGCGGCTTTTTTGTGCATAGAGTTCCTTGAATAGCCGCACTGCCTGTAGGTTCGAGTGAAGAGTCGGTGCCTGTCGATATTGGTGCTTTATGACCTGGAGCAAAAGCAGTCCATATCGTTTCCCGATGAATGGCGTCAAGCCATCAGAGACTATGACGGTATTATTATGCAAAATGAATAAAAAACAAGGGTTGAAATGCTGATTTTTGTCGAAATGTTTGTTATATTAGACAATATTTCTTATTTTTGCATCCAATAAAGTTCAATTATGGGAAAGAATACATTGCAATATGGTTAAAAGACTTTTGGATTTCCTGAATGCTTCGCCGGTGAATTTCCTGGCAGCAAAGAACATCGCCAGCTATCTGGAGCAGGCTGGCTATCGTTGCTTAGACCCTCAGATGCCCATCGGAGAGGTTAAGGCTGGTGACAAACTCTACGTGACGAAGAACGACTCGTCCGTCTATGCCTTCCACATCGGACGTAAACCGCTGGCCGATGCTGGGTTCCGCATGATTTGCGCCCACTGCGACTCGCCCACGTTCCGCATCAAGCCAAATGCTGAGATGACCTGCGAGGGTGGCATCGTGAAGCTGAATACAGAGGTTTATGGAGGTCCTATCATGTCGACGTGGTTTGACCGTCCACTGACCATTGCTGGACGTGTAATAGTCCGTGGTGAGGATGCACTGCACCCCCAGACGCTGTTGTTGCATGTCAAGCGTCCGCTATTGCAAATCAGCAACTTGGCTATCCACTTCAACCGTCAGGTGAACGACGGCGTGAAGCTAAGCAAGCAGAAGGATATGCTGCCTATATTGGGAATCGTCACCAATGAATTAGAGCGAGGTAATCTGCTGATGAACGTCATCTGCGGAGAACTGGCTATCAAGCCAGAGGCTATCCTCGACTTTGACCTATATCTGGCTGATGCAACACCAGCCTGTACTTTCGGTGTGCATGATGAGTTCCTGTCTTCAGGCCGTTTGGATGACCTCTCGATGTGCTTTGCAGGCTTGGAGGCAATGATAGCCACAGATACTACCGATGCCACTAAGGTACTGGCCATCTTCGACAATGAAGAGACGGGCTCGCAGACCAAGCAGGGTGCTGGCAGTCCGTTCCTGTCAATGATGCTGAAACGTATTGCTTTGGCTCAGGGCGGAACTGAAAGGCTACGGGTAGGCGACGCTACGTCGGGAATGGAGGCATTTTATCAGGCCGTTGAGCGTGCCTTTATGATATCGGCAGACAATGCCCATGCCTGGCATCCCAACTACAGCGAGAAGTACGATCCCACGAACCATCCCGTTCTCGGCGGCGGACCTGTCATCAAGTTCAATGCGGCTCAGAAGTATGCCAGCGATGCCGTGTCGGCAGCAGTCTTTGCGGAGATCTGCAGAGAGGCTGGAGTACCGTGTCAGCGATTCGTGAACCACTCCGATGTGGCGGGCGGTAGTACATTGGGAAACATCCTCGCATCATCTATTCCAGTAAAGGGTGTCGATATGGGCAATGCCATCCTGGCTATGCATAGCTGTAGGGAAACGGGCAGCACGGCCGACCACATCTACTGTGTCAAGGCCTTCACTAAGTTCTTTGCATAGACCTCCGCGAAGCGCCGGTCATCACCGTCCATATCCTGACTCTTGGGGTTGCAGTCAATCAATATCCCAGATTCTCGCCAACGAGCACAACCACATGCCGGCCTTTAGGCGAGTTTCTCAGGAAGTGAACGAAGTTGCAGATCGAATCCGCTGAGTTACAGTTATGACATACTCCATCCGTTTGGCATGGAGTCTTGATATCAAACCTGGCTGCATTGATAGGCGAGGCAGTTGCTCTTGCTCTTGTCAGTGCCGCCTCTGTTGTCTGTGCCACTTTGTTCAGTCCAATGACGAAGATCACCTTCTTTGGTCCCCATGTTATCGCAGCCACGCGGTTGCCGTTGCCGTCGATATTCACGATTACGCCGTCCTCAGATATCGCATTGGCGCTGGACAGGTAGACATCCGTGGAGAAGGCCCTCAGATACATGGCCTGTTTCTCCTCAGGAGTGTCTGCCAGGTCTCTGTCGAGCACTTCGAGAGTCCCCCTGCTTCTCAGCGCATCGGGAATGCCCAGGTCTCTTACTGTCATCGTACCGCCCCATGTCACCGAACTGCCATCGGGTATAAGTTCTTGCACCTTGTTTACGGCCTCTTCGCCAGTCTTGCAATAGAAGGCCTCAATGTGGCGACGGTTCAGATTCTTTATTAACCGCTCCGCCAGCTTTTGATTTCTTGTTTCTTGTGGAGTCATGCTGCAAAGGTAAATACTTTTTCCGAACTTTGCAAATAATTCATTTAAAAAATAAAAGAAGGCAGCCATTCCGGCTGCCTTCTTTGAATTAGAGGTTAATTGCCCGTCTCGAAGCCTCCGCTGCCGACATTGCTGCCGTTTTTAGTGAATACCTTGGTAGCTGCCTCACTGCTTACACCGTTCTTGATGGCGATTGCCTTCACGGTCGCAGTGTCGGTCAGAGTAATCGCCGTATCATACAGTGTGCTCTGTGCGTTAGGAGCTGTGCCGTCTGTGGTGTAACGAATCTCTGCATCCTCAGGACCACTGATCGTCACCTCTGTACTCTCATCAAATGGTGTTGTTCCATCAATGACGGGTGCCTCTACAGTAGTGGTCTCTGAACCGCCCTGTTCTGAGCCGCTGCCTGAGCCATTACCTCCCGCGGTCTCTGAGCCTGTCGAAGAGCCGCCAGTGCCGCTACCAGAGCCGCCCTGCTCTGAACCCGAGTTCTGGTTCTGAGAGCCCTCCTCACCATTCTCGTTGTTAGAGTTCTCAGGGTCCTCTACGGTTCCAGGATCGGCTGATGTCACGCGCTTCACGATTTCACCGTTACGGTCGTAGCAGGTAATCTGAATAGCAGTGTTTGCCAGCTCCTCCTTCAGTGCAACTGTAGGGGTGAAGATGATGCGACGTGTGGTGATGAGCGATGTCTTCACGTCGTTGACATCAGCAACAGCCTTTGCCGACAGACCGAAGCGCATATTGCCCAACCCAGGAAGTGCGACACTATGGCCCTCAGTGGCCCAGGCCTTTATCACTTCACCGGCACCTTTCCAACATGCTTGCATCACGCCCTCGGAAACTCCGCTGCGGATGGCAGCCTCCTTAATGACCTTCTCTTGGTCAAGTGTAGAATACAGCTCGGGCACCAGCACATAGCGATAGAACTCCGAATCTGAATCCTTGGAGAATTTAAGCTTTTTCTCCTTAGCTTTTACTTTTAATGCCATATTCTTTAAAAAATTTCATGGTATTAAACTACTATACGACCAACTACTCCGGGTGGCCGTCTCCCGCTTTTTATTATGCTACAAAGTTACAAAAAATAATTGAAACCACCAAATATTTTTGCTATTATTTTGCCAATATTTTTCCGAATAATCAATAATTGATATATATCAATAATACAGCCCATTTCCCCCTTGTTTTTTTACGATGCATCCTAACAACTTTTCCCCCGCATCCCAAAAAGTGTTACGAAGCCTCGCAGCAAAAGCCCCGATGCTTGCGCATCAGGGCTTCAAAGCGTTCATTTTTACTCTCCAGAGACATATTGTAGCGTGTCTGCATATTAATCAGTAATTCAAGATTGATACCAAGGGCTGCCTCCATCATTAGGACGAATTCCGTTGTAACCGGCCGCTTCCCCTTCAGTATCTCATTAAGTAGTGTATAAGGAATGGATAGCACTTCTGAGAATTTCTTCTGCGAAATACCTCTTGCCTCTAACTCTTCCTTCAGCACATTTCCCGGATGTGTCGTTATTCTGTTCATATCAGTTGGCAACTGATAAGAATTATATTTAAAATTCACAAATTTAGTGAAGGCTATTATCTCGCATGGCTCTTTCTTTTGAGTCAATATATGAAAAAGGTGCGAGTGGTGGATGTGGTGGAGCTTTTTCATATGTAATACAATAATAAATCCTTATTCACCTTGTAAAGTTATACAGGTAGAATAAGGATTTACGTGATGAGTATATAGAGTTTTATCTCCACCACCTCCACCCTCATAGGCGGAGATTAGAACACCTCAGGACCAAACTGATGGGCATCAAGCTTGTTTTCGCGGTCATGCATGTCGTTGTCAATCTTTACAACCAGATATTTGCGTGTGCCACGAATGACCTTACTGTCGAAACCGAGCTGCTTCATGGTTTTACCGATCGAGTTGGCGTTGAAGTCGCGCCCACGGAATCCACGCAACATCAATTCACGCATGATGTCACCTGCAGACAGGGCTTCCTCAGTAGACAGACCATCAGGTATAGACAGAAAAGTACGCAAGGCTTCCTCGCAATCGTTGCTTTCCATGAAGTTACGGTTGTGTTCGGTGATGAGCTGACTCTCCTCCTGACTTGGCTTAGGGTCGAACCCGTGTTCAAGTAAGTAGAGGGCTTGGGCGTATGCACCTTCGTAGGGGAGCGGGAAGTTATCTAAGTCAACAGTTTCCTTCAAGTCAACAACCAAGTAGCGTCGATTACCCTGACTGTCACGGATGAAGTTATCCTCATTGGTGGTAGCTACGAGCGAAGCACGACGCTGGCGGCTTTCACGGAAGTGAGCATAGGCATCGCGAACATTAGAGCGAGAAGAGGTGACGATGTACTTGAAGGCCTCGTTCTTCTGGTTAGAACCAAAAGAAATCTCGTCGAACAAGATGAGCGGTGTCTCTGAGAGCGAAATGATAAAGTCTTTATCAATGCGCTCTGACGGTCCAACCTCCAAGCGATAATCACTGAGTTCTGGCGGCAGGATATGACGCACGAAGAAGGTCTTACCAATGTGCTGGTGGCCCTTGAAAATAGGCATCTGCGGGTTCTCGTTGATACGTTCCAGCATCAGTGCCACCATTCCAACATGCCACTTCTTCAGCATCTGCTCATAGAATGGCTCGTTCTCTGGGTCGCCAAACTCCAGATGTCCTATATAGAAGTCCTTCAGGAAGTCTGGGTCGGTGTTTGGGTTCCATGGCTTCAGATTGAGAAGCCAGGATTTCACAGCATCGAAGTCCATGCAGAAGTCACGACTGAAGATGAGCGACTTTACGTCCTGAAGTTTGACGTTAAGCCCCTGTTCCTTCAAACGACAGTAGTAGGTGTCCAGGTCGCGATCCTGTACGGGCAGCCAAGCCTGACCCTGTTCGCGTACTTCAGGACGTTGGCGCCAAGTGTTGAAGCGCCATTCGGCCTGCTGTTGCAAGGCTTCGTGCATTGCCTGAATGCGGTTTGCCTGTTCCTCCTTCTTTTGGTCTTCCGTCTTCTGACGACGACCACGAGGCAGCGTGATGTCGATACCGGCATCTTGGGCCAGTTTCATCAGAGTACCGAGAGTCACAAGTCCGTGACCAGTCTTCAAGCAGTTGTCAAACTTCTCGTCACACTCCTCGCGCTTGTAGCCTGGATAGACAGAACAAATGGTGTGATAGGCTTCACGAGCCTGCTCACCGAGAGAAGCGCAAGCAAAGGTAACGTCAATCCAATCGCCGTGATTAGCGGTGATGTCCTTGCCAGATTCGACAAGGCGCTGAGCAACCAGTTGGAGGTGCTCAAGATCAGAATAACTATTCCTGTTCATCTTCTAAAGGTATAAAGGGTTAATATAACATTTTTCATCGTAAGGCAGAAAGCAGGCACGACAAATATCAGACCCACTTTTGTCAACAGAGATACCGTACTGGAAGCCCAGAAACAATCGAAGTCTGAGGAACGTGACCTTGAAATCGTTGCTCTGTGCCCAATCGGGTATGCGCACTATCCGTTTCACGCCCAAAGCTTTCGGTGAAACGAAGCACAAGGCCGTTTCCACAGAAGGGTCTTTGCATAACAGCTGCTGAACACGACGTGCCTCTTCGGTAGAAGGAAGATCGTCGATGTCGAGTACGGCAAAGGGCGAAGGTACAATAAGACTTCTGGCGTTACGATAGCTGAAAATGCCATTGAAGGTGGCAGTTTCAAATTCCAGCTTCTTGAAGACGCTGAGTTCGTCCTTCGTTGCGGTGGGCATCATGGAGCGCAGTGTCTCTGTGGCCCAACGCGCACGGTCAGAAACGATGTAGTCGTAAGCCCAACGGATGTCACGACTCTCTTGAGGATGGGCAGCAAGAACTGCCTCGCCTTTCTTGTTCCGATACCCTTTCGGGAAAACGGAGAATAACAGATTGTCTGTTATCATGGTTCTTTAAATCCCCGCTAATATGGGGTTCCTTGTGAGGTATCTTTTTCTCTTTCTCTACCTTTTCGGGAAATAACGACAATATGGGTATAGAAAACGACATGACAGTCCAAAACAGAAAACCGCGAAAGTCCATTGTCAGTGGTACTTTCGCGGTGATAAAATTCTAGAAAAATTTATTCTCTTGGTAGAGAAAAAGGTATAGAAGTTATCTGTTACTTTCTTCTGTTGCTCTTTTTGCCAGACTGCTCGTTAACAAAAGCCTTCTCTGCCATTTCTCTTTCTCGAGCCTTCCTTGAATCTTCTTCAAAGTCACTTTTATGAAGCTGTAATACATCTGTCATTGGTGCAGTCAAAGTCATGATGATGTCATCCAACTTCTTCATCATGTCTTCCTTGGGCTTTTCCGTGGTGCTTTGTAGGGAGTCGGCACTAATAGGGACAACTCTGACTTTCTTTTTTCCCTCTGTTTCGATCTTGAAATGAGAAGCAACAATATCCCAGAAACTCACAGTCGAAGGCTTATCTAAATGCTTCTTGAACTGACGAAAGAAATACACCAACTCTTTCTTCGCCCCCTTCCATATTATCTTTTCGTCCTCTTTAAGTGGCTTGCCAGTAAACAGTTTCTCTATTCTTTCTTTATCAATGGCTTTAATCTCCTCTTTGGTTGCCACGAAATGCTCGAAGAGACTATCGCAGAAGAGCCCAAGTCTTTGTACCATAAACTGGTCAGCCTTCAATCCTTTGCAGGTGAAAGTCAACTTAGTAAATGAGTTCGTGTTCTTCGGAACTTTTGGCTTTGGCTTTTTGTTGTTTCCTGCATTAGGTGAAGACTTCCGTTTGGAAGAATTATGCTTGTATTCTTTCCGCTTCTCTTCCAAGAAAAGCATATATTCAGCTATTACCTCTTTAACCTGTTGTTGGTCTGAAGGTGTGATATATTCCATGAGAGCTTGGGTCTTTTCGTTTAGGGGTTCTTCATTGCGGATAATGAAGTCCATATAGAACTCCTTCTTCAAATCACGCCGCCAACTGGAGGGCGAATACTGCTCTCGTTCAATATACTGGTTGAGCTTATCCTCAGTATAATCAGAAAATATCTTTAGAGTGTTCTTACGCTCATCTTCCTTGGTCCATGTGGTATAGGAAGCCAAACAGTCATTGTTTTTGCGGTAGTGAAGCCAATAGCCAATGATGCCCATGGCAACTACAGGATTAGTAACATAGTCATCAAAATCAATCTCAGCTTCTATCCAATTCCCATTCTCATCCTTAACAGAAGGGTAAAAGCGATAGATGCCGTGTCCATTAGAATCGGCGATGGTACCCTCCTTACCGTTTGCCCAACAACCTCTAAAATGATAATAGAAGTGGCTCGCTTGCGGTATCTTATCCAATAAACTATCTAATTTGGCCTCCATATTATTTATATTTAATGCCTACAAAATTACAAAAAAAACTGCCAGTTCCCTTCTTTTTTTACTCCTCTAACTATCTTTTAACCATCTTTTTAACAATAGAACATCTTTTTACAAATATCGTGTGACACTATAATTGTACTCTCTCATAGTTTTCTCCACTTCTTCTAAAAGTAAAAGCAATGCAATACTGCAATATACCCCCCATCACTCGGCACCAATAATATGTAAACTCGGACGAGATTACGGCTCGTTTTTCGCGAGCTTATCACTTGCTTGCTCTCGGTGAAAGACTATTGTATTTTTCAAGCCCACCGGTATCTGATTTAAAGATGATGGTGTCGATGAAGAACAGGTGATTGTCATCATCGACAAGCACATTACCATCTACTGCATCGAATATATCGTGTATTCCATTTGTGTAATATTCGCCATTGTCCTCAGAATGAAAGCCAAGACGAATGAACTCTTCATGGATTTCTTGCTTGGTAGCCAGACGGGCCTCTGCAATATATGGCTGAACAAGTACAGCACATATCTTATCGCTCTGATTCTTTGCAAAGCCAATCAAATCATAAGGGCAGGCGTCAAAATAGTGGTTATGTGCTTCTATGCGTTCAAAGAAAGATGTCAGGTTATCGTCGGCATATCGAAAATCATTCAACTTGATAATATTCTTACCGTCTACAGAAAGATAAGTCTCGTTTTCAGAACCACGATCAAAGAAATCACCAAACGAACTACGGTTACTAAACCAGCAACCTTGTTCTTCAGCCCATTGCTTGAGCCTTACCAGTTGGACAGACTTGCAAGACGTAGTTCCCGCAAGAGCTTCAATCTCCTCAAGGATTCCTTGCGCGACTGCGGATGCTCTTGCCAGTAGGCTACTTTCGCCCTCATTTCGGCATTTACCTTCTTGTGGTAGTCGTTCAGTTTGATCTCCATTATTCATCCTTTCAACTCGTTCTTGGCTGCAAATTTACAGTAAAAACCTTAAATTTCCAAGTTTTTTGAAGAAATTTTTGTTCCATTACACTTTATTCCACATTTATTTTGTATCTTTGCCATCGGTTCGGGGAGAAATCCGGACAAACAAAAGCATTCGCTATTATTTCGCGTTCAGCCAAAAGCGTAGGAAACTTATTGGGAATAAAAAACGCAAAGAGATAATACGTGGTGAGGTGTCGTAGTGGGCATTTTACGCAGTCTTGTAAATACGAATGCGCTTACACTTAGGTGTGGTGCATACTTGTAAGACTGCTGGGGTTCCCTTCCTACGCTACCTCGAAGCTGAACGCAAAAGGTGCATCACACTTTCTGCGTCCCGGCGTGATTGATAGTCGATGCATAGATTAAAACTATCAGTTGCATATGTCAATAAAAGAAGAATTATATGAAAATCTTGATTTCTCTATATTGAGAGATAATAATGAAATAAACGAAACCACGATTCGTGAAGAAATAATACTGCCATTACTTAAGAGGTTGGGATATAAAAGAGATACCACATTATACGTGAACTGCATCTGAATCATCCCTTTCTCAAAATAGGTTCAGGCAGGAAACGTCATGTTCAACTTGTTCCAGACTATGTTCTGAAGGTTGAGAATAGTTATGCATGGGTTCTAGATGCTAAGGGACCAAGGGAAAATATTTTAGATGAGGACTATGTGGAACAAGTTTACAGCTATGCAGTACACCGTGAAATCAGGAGCAACTATTTTGCGTTATGCAATGGAATAGAATTTGCGCTTTATAGAACAAACGGAGATAATGAACCGCTTTTACATTTTCAACTCTCTGAGATTGATAACAACTATGGCAAGTTAGAGGCTCTGCTTTCACCCCAAAGATTTCATTTTGGAAAACAAGTTATATATGAAACACCTCAAAAAAATGATTTTGACTATCTCAGTCGAAACTTACCAAAAGAAGTGAAGATTCACAAGCAGGCGATGAAACGCCACTTTGGAGTACATGGCTATTTTACCAAGCAATCTTGGGATATTGTACAAACATACATCAAAAATTTTACACGACCTGGTGATGTAGTTCTCGATCCTTTTGGCGGTAGTGGTGTTACTGCAATTGAAGCATTAGTGACTAAGCGACATGGTATCAATGTAGACATTAACCCATTAGCAATCTTTATGGTTGATGCACTCACTACTACAGTTGACCAGCACAAATTGGTATCTGCTTTTGATGAGATTAAAGCCAAATACGTAAAGCATGAGCCAAAGACTGACGAGGAAATTTCAGAAGCCATACGGAAGTATCCCCAGCCTCGCCACATTAAGTTGACAAAGGATGCAGATGTGCCAACAGCAGACCTGCTGTTTAGTGACAAACAAAAAGCACAACTTGGGCTCTTAAAGTACCTAATTCTGAAGCAGAAGGATGAAAATGTCAAAAAAACACTTATGTTGATGTTTTCTGGACTCCTGACAAAGATTAACTTAACCTATCATCAGTCCTCCAATCGGAGTGAGGGAAGAGGAAATGCTAGTGCATTCGCCTATTATCGTTATCGCTTGGCGCCACAGCCAGTAGAACTAGATGTTATGAAATACTTCGAAATACGTCTAAAGAAGGTAGTGGAAGCCAAAAAAGATATTCGGAATTATATTAATGAGCAGACGAAAGCGAACTTGCAAATCGTAAAAGGTTCTGCTACAAATCTAAATTTCTTACCCTCTGAAAGCATAGATTATATTTATACCGATCCACCCTATGGTGCTAAAATTGCCTATCTGGATTTGTCTGCGATGTGGAATGCCTGGCTTGACTTGGAAGTAACAGAAGAAGACTACAAAAATGAAGCGATAGAAGGCGGTGGACATGCGAAATCAAAATCAGAATACGACGAGTTAATCGCAGAAAGCATACGTGAAATGTATCGAGTTCTGAAGTTCGATAGATGGATGTCTTTCGTATTCGCTCATAAAGATCCAGAATTCTGGCATCTTATTATTGACACAGCAGAACAATGTGGCTTTGAATATGTAGGTGCTGTACCACAAAAGAACGGACAATCCAGTTTTAAGAAACGTCAGAACCCTTTTACCGTCCTAAGTGGTCAACTAATCATTAACTTTAAGAAGGTGCGCACGCCTAAGGCCATTATGAAAGCACATTTGGGAATGGAAATTGCAGATTTGGTTATGCAAACTATAGAAGGTGTTATTGCTAATAATGACGGGGCAACCATAGAACAAATTAACGATGAATTGATTGTGAAAGGTCTCGAATTGGGATTCCTCGATTTACTAAAGAAAGAATATACAGATCTGACACCTTTGCTAAGGAATAACTTCGATTATGATGTTACGACGCAAAAGTATCAGATAAGGAAGAATATGGCCTTCTCTACACATATTGATGTACAGATGCGTATCCGTTACTTCTTAAGAAGTTTTCTGGTTAGAATGGAAAGAGCAAATGAGAAAGTAACATTTGAGGATATAATCTATAATGTCATGCCTTTGTTAAAAAATGGAACCACGCCAGAGAACCAAACTGTACTTAAAGTTCTTAAAGATATAGGCCAAAAAACAGGAGACAACTATTGGTCACTTAAGAAAAAAGATCCCCAATTGAATCTGTTTGGTTAATCAATAGAATAAAAAACATTTTTAAACTAAGCCCTACGCATCACGGTTAAGCGAAAACTCTATGAAGAAATTATTATTAGCTCTTTTATTGGGCATGTGTACAACAACGTACGTGAAGGCGCAGGTGACAGCTGCAGAACCAGAGTTTTCGGAAGAAACCCTTCTGCTTACATCGGACTCTGAGGGCGTTATTCTTAAGAGAGAGAACGGCTACATCAAAACAAAAGCTGGAGCAAGCTTGTATTTGACGGGGATAGGTAAGGTGAAGTCACGTCTGACAATTGATGGCTGCAAATCTATAAACAGCACGACGGCCGGACGTACTGCCCGTCTTATCCTGAAAGCAAAGGACAATACAACAGACCCCAATTCCTTTATCAACATCTTCAAGTTTAATATATACAAGAATAAAGAGCGTCGATATCAATTGGCGGAAGTTGGAACTCTATCTGCTACAAAGACTAACAATCTTGCTAGCATAGAATTCAAGGCTAAAAAGTATGGTGAATCTTCATACCTGATTCTACTTGAGGATTTGGAGCCTGGAGAATATGGAATTATTATTGGCGATCCCAACAATCAGAACACAAAGAATGGGATGAAGGTAACTACATTTACAGTAGAATAAAGTAAGAATGTT
>FLNV01001030.1_pt1 | contig 65968 bp, 51 predicted proteins | sample 1140351 | NCBI WGS metagenome assembly FLNV01 (sample SAMEA3878207, study PRJEB12797) | bioreactor metagenome | biome: Moose rumen | place: Sweden | collected 2011-10 | reverse complement strand
GCAACAAATGGAAAATGGATAATGGATAATTGCAAATTAGTGTAGGGACTTACTTCATGTATGTCCGTTAATACCAACACAGAGGTACTGAGTTTCAGAGAATTAATAATTATTTCCTCCCCCCTTCGGGGGAGTTACAGGGTGTCCATTGCGTGACAGCCTCGTGACAACCTTTGACAACCTCCGACAGGTTGCACGCCCTTTGCCACAGCGGGATGTGACAACCTTGCAACCTTTTTTGAGGAAAAACTATGATAGGAGTTTTTTATGGTAGGGGGGACTGAGTCGTTACATTATGTAACAGATGCCTCAGCCAAGGTATTGAGAGCTAATTCAACATTCGAGTCAAGGTACAAATTGTACACAAACTGGCATTCAGTTCAGGGTCGCGACTTCTCATCTTTTTGATGTACTGCTTTACATCAACACCTGTCCCTGAGAGGATGCTACTCTTCATCATGCATATTCTGGACGTGACAGGCATCGACGATGGTGACAGTGGTGCCATCAAATGTATACGCAAATACCACTTGTCGGTATGAGCCATATGATAGCCAGACCAACGTTTTAGAGTAGGCTGACGTCTTAATAAACCGTTCTCAATCCTGTAAATGGAATCGTAAGCTTCATGAACATTCTTTTCCATCAACTCTTGAGAATACGTATGTTTATATTTATTAGAAACATTGCGATAGAAAGTAGTTATCTTCTGAGCTCACCTTTTACGAATGACATATCTCATGGCTTAGCATACTCATCCCTGATCGCTGCCAAGGTCATTTTACGAGCTTCTTCGATACTCATCGTTTCTAATTCCTCTGGAACTAATGGTTGGGTGCCGGGCATCGCATAAGGGGTTACAGGCTCTGATACCATTGTGTCCTCATGTTGTATATCTTGATATTTATGCTTCATCTGTTATAGAAGGATTATTTGTGCAAATATACAAATAATAGTAAGATATTCAAAGGCTATGATGAGGTTTTAACATTACGTTTATCAATGGGATTGCCACATTGACGTTAACAGGATTTGTAGTATTCCTTGTACCACTCGGCGAAGGCACGGAGTCCCTGGCGAAGGGTGATGGTGGGTTTAAAGCCAAAGTCATGTTCCAGGGCAGTGGCATCGGCATAGGTGGTGGGCACATCACCAGGCTGCATAGGCACAAGTTGCTTATGGGCCTCAAAGTCATAGTCTTCCGGAAGCACTCCGGCACGGAGGAGCTCTTGCTGGAGGATCGTGACGAAGTCAAGGAGGTTCTCAGGTTGTCCGCCACCGATGTTGTACACCTTATAAGGCGGCACGGGAAGTCCGTCATCACCCGTCTTCCGCTCCGGTGCTTTTGCCATCACGCGCACGATACCCTCCACGATATCATCCACATAGGTGAAGTCACGTCGGCAATTACCGTAGTTGAATATCTGGATGTTCTTTCCCTCCCGCAGTTTATTAGTGAAACCGAAATACGCCATGTCGGGACGTCCTGCCGGTCCATAGACGGTGAAGAAACGGAGTCCGGTGGTGGGGATATCGTAGAGTTTGCTGTAGCAATGGGCGAAGAGCTCGTTACTTTTCTTCGTGGCAGCATAGAGGGAGACGGGGTTATCTACACGGTCGTCGGTGCTGAACGGCACTTTCTTATTACCGCCATAGACGCTGCTGGAGGAGGCGTAAACCAGGTGTTGCACAGGGTTATGGCGGCAGGTCTCGAGGATATTATAGAAGCCGATGATGTTCGACTGGATATAGGCATCGGGATTATCTATAGAATAGCGTACGCCGGCCTGTGCTGCCAGATTGACAACAATATCGAAATGTTCCTCGGCAAAGAGTCGGTCGATCAGTGCTTTGTCGGCCAGGTCGCCTTTGACAAAACGGTATGGATGACCAGCAGCGAGCTTATCAATCTCGTCGAGACGATATTGTTTCAACGACGGGTCGTAATAATCGTTCAGGTTGTCTAGTCCTGTCAGGGATACTTCTTCACCCTGAAAACCTTCTTTCAGCAGACGCTTTACCAGGTTACTGCCGATGAAGCCAGCACTGCCTGTAATCAGTATCTTTTTCATCTATTATTTACTTTGTTTAAAGAAACCTAATTCTACACTCACCCGAACCGGGCGACGGCCTCGTGATAGGTGTCGGGAGAGCCGATGTCGAAGCGGCCGGCGGTCATGGGCCAGGCATGCATAGTGGTATGACGCACCATATAATGAGCGAGGTTACCGGGAGCATCCTTACCACAACCATGTTCCACAGCATGACGCACCAGGTCGAGGTCGTCCTTCTTATATATATAAAAAGGTGGGACCGCCCAATGACTCTTGGGCACCTGCGGTTTCTCCTCCATATTCAGTACTCTGTTATTATCATCGAGCTCCACCACACCGGTACGCTGCAACTTCTCTGTCGAGGGCTCCTCATGACACATGATACAACTGGTGTTTTTCTCTTTGGCGAAGCTGACGAACTCGCGGAAGGAGAAGAACAGGAGGTTGTCAGCAGCCACTACGAGCAGGTCATCATCCAGATGGAGCTTATCCATCGCCATAAGCAGGTCGCAGACAGCACCCAGACGGTTGTCGTTGGAGGTCGTTCCGTCATCGACGATGAGGGTCGGCTTGGTGTAATGGATGGTCTGTTGCCACTCTTTGAAGATTGGGGCGAACCGATGGTTCGTAATGATGATATGTTCGTTGATATCGGGAATCGTATCGATATCATCGAGCATCCTGTCGAGGATCGTGCTGTTACCGATCCTAAGAAGTGGTTTGGGGAAGTTCTTGGTCAACTCCCCTAACCTCGTGGCATAACCTGCCGCTATTACGATTGTCTTCATCTTCTTTCAGTCGGTCAAAGGGTCAATCTACGAACCGCGCCCCATCATCACTGCGGGTGAAGAAAACCTTGAAGGTGTTCTTATACTGCGGGAAGTGAGAAAGGTATTTCTCGGTGATCTCCTTCTCTATCTGCTCCTTCTTGGTGGGATCAACCAGAGCGATGCAGGCGCCCTTGAAGCCTGCACCGGAGAAACGGCCTCCATAGATTCCGTCGGTGGTGAGCATCGCCTCATAGATGGCGATGAGCTCAGGGGAGCCGCACTCGTAATTGTGGATGCTCGACTCGCAGGAAGCCTTGCTCAGGGAGCCGAACCACTCGATGTTGCCGGTCTCCCAGGCGGTGATACCCTCGCGCACCCTGCGGTGCTCTGAGTAGAAATGTTCGGCTCGACGGGTGAAGCGCGGGGGCATGTCATCACGATGACGTTTATACATGCTCTCCGGAACATCACGAAGGAAGGTTTTCTCATGGGTCTTCAGCGGCACGTTCTCGTATGCCTGCACGATCCATGCCACGGTCTTACACTCCGACACGCGGAGGTTATAGTCGCTCGACATCAGACTACGCGTCAGTCCGGAGAAGAAGATAGCCAGTTCGAAATCCGGCATCTCAGGTGACTTAGGGATCAACCGATAGTCATTGCTCTCGCAGTCGAGCATCAACAGGTGGTCTTTCTTTCCCAAGGCAATACATGCCTGGTCGAGGAGTCCGTTGTTCAGACCGATATACTCACGTTCTGCCTCAGAGGCTATCTTCATCACCTCAAAGGGAGCCAGTGAGATCGTGTTTGCCTTGGCGAACGCCATCACATAAGCGATGAGCACGGCGGCAGAACTGCTGAGACCACCCACCGGCAGCGACCCTCTGATGATGCCGGTTACACCCTTCTCGAGTTTGAAACGTTTCTGAAGGGCGAACTTCGCACCACGGGCATAGTCACCCCAGTTACCTTGTCTGACGAGGGTGGGCATGGCGATGTCGAACTCCACGTGACCGGAGAACGACTCACTGTCGAGTACTACCCTACTGTCGTCACGGACATCGAACCACAGGTCAACACCTTTGTTGATGGCGAAACCGGTAACCAGTCCGTGCTGGTGATCGACATGTGCGCCGATGGGACACACCCGATAGGGTGAGAATATATGATATTGGTATTTCATCCTTTTATCTGTTTCTGATATCATTCCGGCAAAAGTACACATTATATCAGAATATTCCAAATGTTTCTGAAAATATTTCGTTTTTTCGGTGACAGGCGCATCTAAGAGCCACTTACGTTTCTCAAGGATATACAGCGGTATCTCACCGACATACGGGATGGTGAGGCTCTCTGTATCTTTAAGGCCACATACATTGGTATTCGAATCCTCGATTTACTCGCCTATACGCCTATAATGATAACGTTTTTATAGTAAAAATAAAAAAAATCTTTCATTTTGTTTGCAAACACAATTATTTTATATAACTTTGCAACCAGATATATAAGTTTAAGGTAAAAGATTGTTTTTTAAGCACAAGCGTATGAATGCAGCAAATGTAGTGGAGAGTCTCAAACAGAGATTCCCAAACGAGCCGGAGTACATCCAGGCCGTCAGTCAGGTATTAGGAACCATTGAGGAAGAGTACAACAAACACCCGGAGTTTGATCAGCAGAACCTTATCGAGCGTCTCTGCATCCCCGATCGACTGGTGCAGTTCCGTGTAACATGGGTGGATGACAAAGGAAAAGTGCAGACGAACATGGGCTATCGCATCCAACATAATAATGTCATTGGTCCGTATAAGGGAGGAATCCGTTTCCATGCCTCTGTCAATCTCAGCATCCTGAAGTTCCTCGCCTTCGAGCAGACTTTCAAGAACTCCCTCACCACACTGCCGATGGGCGGTGCCAAAGGTGGTTCCGACTTCTCTCCCCGTGGTAAGAGTAATGCAGAGGTGATGCGTTTCTGTCAGGCTTTCGTTCAGGAGTTGTACCGTCATATCGGTCCTGATGAGGATGTGCCTGCCGGTGACATCGGTGTAGGAGGCCGTGAGGTGGCTTATATGTTCGGTATGTACAAGAAGCTCACTCATCAGTGGAGCGGTGTGTTGACGGGAAAGGGACTGGAGTTCGGTGGTTCCCTTATCCGTCCCGAAGCCACTGGTTATGGTAATGTGTATTTCTTGTGTAATATGCTGAAGACCCGTGGCCTGGATATCAAGGGGAAAACCGTTTTAGTGAGTGGCTCCGGTAATGTGGCACAATATACGATAGAGAAATGCATCGAGTTAGGTGCCAAGGTGCTTACCTGCTCTGACTCCGACGGTTATATCTACGACCCTGATGGCATCGACCGTGAGAAGCTCGATTTCATTATGGAACTGAAGAATATCGAGCGCGGACGTATCCGTGAGTATGCTGAGGAGTATGGTGTGAAATACGTGCCTAATGAGAAACCATGGAAGGAGAAGGCAGACATCGCCCTACCCTCTGCCACGCAGAATGAGATCAACGAGGAGGCTGCCAAGGCTCTTGTCGCCAATGGTGTCATCGCCGTCAGTGAGGGAGCCAACATGCCAACGACCCCCGAGGCCATCAAGGTATTCCAGGAGGCGAAGATCCTGTATTCTCCGGGAAAGGCTGCCAACGCCGGCGGTGTGGCGGTGTCAGGATTAGAGATGAGTCAGAACTCCGAACGCCTGAGCTGGAGCCGTGAGGAGGTAGATGCCAAACTGCATGACATCATGAACGACATCCACGACAACTGTGTGAGGTACGGCACGGAGAAAGACGGTTACATCAACTATGTGAAAGGTGCCAACGTCGCCGGCTTCCTGAAGGTCGCCAAGGCAATGATGGCACAAGGCATCGTCTAAACATTCTTTCTATAAGTGTCATTGTCACCACTCACTGATCACTATCTGCCGGATGGCGATCAGTGAGTTTTTTTCTTTATATTTCTAACACTCTTTATCCTTTTTGACTTCTTCGTATGTGAAATAATTCTTGAATAAATATCTTTTTGTTCCAAATATTATGTGCTTTTAAAAATAAATCCTATTTTTGCATAAGAATATCGATAATCAAACTTAAAACAATCATAATATGAAAGGTAAGTATATTTATGTCATTTTACTGCTGATGACACTACTCAGCACCAACATCTATGCCGCCAACAGGCAACCGGTCGTCAAGAACCCGTTGAAGAAAGCTCCTACCGCCATCGTCGATGGTATCAACTACCGGCTGGATGACAAGAATCAAAAGGCTAAGGTGATCTCCGGCACAAACCTCTATTCGGGTGATGTGGTGATCCCTGAGAAGTTTGAGTACGACAGCCTCAACTACTATGTCGAGGAGATTGATGACGGTGCCTTCAAAGACTGTGCCTCCCTGTCATCAATAACGATACCCACCACCGTGACAAAGATAGGGTCGGATGCCTTCAAGAACTGTACGGCACTCGAGGAGATTACCATCCCGGAATCGGTGAAGGAGATAAAGCCGGAGACCTTTGAGGGATGCACCAACCTGATGATGATCCGTATGCACAACGGCATCACCAGCATCAGCCAGGGAGCCTTCAAGAAATGTACGGCACTCGAGTCTGTCGCCATCCCCAATAATATCTCCTCACTGCCTAACAATATTTTCCAGGGATGCTCCAACCTAAAGAACATCAAGCTGCCCGGTTCTCTTAACAAGATCGGTAGTAGTGTCTTTGAGAATTGCGCCAGCCTGGAGGAGGTGGAGATTCCCAACGGTGTGAAATCCATCGGCTCCGACGCCTTCAAGAACAGCACCATGCTGCGGCGTTTTGCCTGTACCACCAGCATGACAGAGCTGCCTCACGGTATCTTCGAGGGATGCACCAGCCTGGAGGAGGTGTTTATCACCACATCGGTGAAATCCATCGCCAGTGATGCCTTCCATGGCTGTTCCTCACTCGACAGTCTGTTTCTTCCCAACTCCATCAAATCAATGGGCAGCAGCGTCTTTGAGGGATGCTCCAACCTGCGTGTCATCAATATCCCGGGCGCTATCGACCAGATTCCCTCTAAGGCATTTAAGAACTGTAGCACCATCGCTGAGATCAAGCTCTCCAACTCCATCAAATCCATCGGCTCTGATGCTTTCAACGGCTGCGCCTCCATGGCCTCCGTCATCATCCCTACCAGCGTGAAAGAGATCGGTTCCGATGCTTTCGACAACTGCAACTCTCTCACCACGGTAATCATGCGAAGCGGCACACCTTGTAAGATCAAAAAAGACAGCTTCAGTAAATATTTCATGAAGGAAGGTACGCTCGTTGTTCCTAATGTGATCCCTTACAGAGCAGACCCGAAAAGTACGTGGGCTAAGTTCCGCAATATCACAAAAGAGGCCAAATAATAATTAACCGATATCACATAACAGGACTATCTTTCCTTCCACTCCCCGTCAGCTCTTCCTCAGCTCCCGAATGGTAAGCTGTGAGCCTCATGATGGGGTGTGGAATGATCTCTCCCACCAACAAGTCGTTGGCACGTAAGACATTTACGAGGATATCCCGGTAATGCTCCGCAATGCCTCCCACCAGACTGACAGGGAGGTCAGGACGGTGGTATCTCATCACATTCTTACGTACAAAAGTGTTGAAATGCTCATACACCATGACATTGACGACCGGCTCATCGACATGCTGACAGATAAAAGGAGAGAGAGAGGCTAAGAAACGATTGGCTGACGGCTGACGGTAAACCTTGTCAAGAATATCCGTGTATGTCAAAGGAGTCCACTGGCGGAAAGCATCACAGAGGGCTTCCGGCAACTCCCGCTTGAAGAGCTTATTAAGGAAAAGCTTCCCCAAGACAGCGCCACTACCCTCATCTCCGAGGATGTATCCTAAGGGCGGGATGTTATCGATGATCTCCTGTCCGTCATAGAGACAGGTGTTGGAACCGGTTCCCAAGATACAGGCGATGCCCGGCTGATGGCCACAGAGAGCCCGTGCGGCACCCAGCAGATCACTCTCCACATGGATAGGAATCTTGGGGAACACCTGTCGCAAAGCCTTCTCCACCCTCTCGGAGAACGGCTTTACACAGCCGGCTCCGTAGAAGAAGATCTCCGTCACCTCTTCTTGTTGGAAAGAGGGAATATGCGAGAGGATCGCGTCACCTTCCATCATCACAGGATTGATTCCCGGAGAAGAGAAGACTCTGCCGCCGATCATCCAATCGGTTTTTGTACTGCCGCTGTCTGCCACCAATACCATAAGTCGTTATTTTTTCGTATTTAACAATTATTTCCCTGCAAATATAGCTATAATGTTTGAAAAATAAGTAATTTTGCAAGCAATAATTTTTGACGATAATGAATAAAAGATTTTTCGCCCTACTGTTACTCTTGACGGTCATCACCATACCCTCCTGTGCCGTGCTGAAGGAGAAAGACCTCACACAGACACTCGGCATTCTCCGCGCGGAACTGACGAAGACACACGGTGAGCAAGAGAAGAACACCCAGAAGATGGCACTGCAGGAAGAGCGCACCCGCAGGGAGTTTATGAGAATATGGCAGCGGAGCAACCAGAACGCGATGATGCTCTACTCCCAGAAGGCTGACTACGTCTTCGACCTTACCTATGCCTGCCATGAGGCTACTGACCACTTCCATGAGTTTAAGCAGCTCTCCCTGCCCTTCCGCACCTATATCGACAAGATGGAGAAGGAGCTGGCACGCTATGACAGCCTCATCGTATCCCTGCAGAATATGCCTACGATGAATCTGGATGAACGGGCGAAGATCGACCGTAACGTCTGTCTCACCTATGCGGTGAACATCCATAAGACTCTGCTTGAGAACAAGCAGGCTTTCGATGAGTATATCGATCGCTACAGCAGGATGGAGCAACGGTTGTCATACCTGAACGACTATGCCAACCAACGCTACAGTGAGATACAATACAATATCTTTAGAAACGGTGGCGACAGCTACCTTACCATCCTCCGGTCGCTGAAGCAACGACTGACAAGTACGGCGGAGACGGTCACGGAGAAATACCGTCCGCTGCGGAACGTCCACTCCCAATGGGATGTGAAGATCATCCTCGACCTCTTCCTGTTGATTGTGATGTACGGTCTGCTGTCGATACTCCTCAACCAGCTCTTCTTCCGCTTTGTCATGCCCAAACGGTTCCAGACAGAGATGTTCAAGCAGAAGAAGACATGTATCGTCATGGCTACCACCACGATAACGTTTGCAGTCATCATCGGTATCATCCATGCTTTCATCAACCAGAACTTCATCATCATGGCCAGCGAACTGCTCATTGAGTACGCATGGCTACTGGGCGTTATCCTCATCTCTCTCATCATCCGTCTGGAAGGTAATGAGATAAAGAGCGCCTACCATATCTACGCACCGTTGATAGCCATGGGATTCCTGGTGATCTCGTTCCGTATCGTGTTGATACCCAACGAACTGGTGAACCTGATCTTTCCACCGGTGCTACTGATATGCACACTGTGGCAATGGAACGTGATCATACGACACAGCGAGAAAGTTCCTTACAGCGACACCTTTTACGCCTACGTGTCGCTGATCATCTTTGTCATCAGTACGGTATGCGCATGGATCGGATATACGCTGTTGAGCGTACAGGTACTGCTCTGGTGGATCATGCAGCTGGCCTGCATCCTTACCATCACCTGCCTGACAGAATGGATGAAGAAATACAGCAAACGTAAGAATATCGATGACCTGCCCATCACCAAGACATGGTTCTTCCATCTGATATACTACGTGGTACTGCCAATCCTCGGCCTTATCTCCATCCCGCTGAGTATCTACATGGCCGCAGATGTCTTTAACCTGAGTGACCTTACGTGGACCATCTTCCATACGAAGTTCATCGATATCAACAATTTCAAAGTCAGCATCTTCAGCATCCTGACCGTCATCGCCCTTTTCTTTATCTTCAGGTATATCAACAGGATAAGCCTCGCCTTCCTCCGCCTGCATTTCAACCGTAAGAACTATGTGAACGTAGGCTCCCGTGAGGTGATGGGAAAGAATGTCATTCAAGTGCTGGTATGGGGCGCCTGGCTGATGATCTCCTTGGGAATCCTTCATGTGGGGGGAACCTGGATGGGATATATCGCCGGCGGTCTTTCCACCGGTATCGGTTTCGCCTCGAAGGATATTCTGGAGAACCTCTACTATGGAGTGTCTCTGATGGCAGGACGTGTCAAGGTGGGTGACTGGATTGACGTGGAAGGTACGAAAGGAAAGGTGGCCAGCATCAGCTATACCAGTACGATGATCGAGGCTATCGACGGCTCTGTCATCGCCTTTACCAACTCACAGATGTTCACCAAGAACTATAAAAACCTCACGAAGAACCACGGATTCGTACTGTCACTCATACCCTTTGGCGTGGCCTACGGCAGTAATATGAAACAGGTGTGTTCATTGATAGAAGAGCGCGTCACCTCCATGCATCATGACTGCCTCGACCCCGAGAAGAGTGTGAAAGTGGTGTTTACGGAGTTTGGTGACAACAGCATCAACTTCAAACTGTTATGCTGGGTGGATGCTGTCAAGCAGATTTATGCCGTGAGTGATATTATGCAGTGTATCTACAACACGCTCAATGAGCATCATATCGAGATCCCGTTCCCACAGCGAGATGTACATATCAAGACGCTGCCCAAGGAGAATGCTGTATGATCCGTAACAAATAATACGCATAAAATACGCATAACCCATGATGAAACCCTTATTTATTGCCGGTCCATGTGTCATCGAGTCAATGGAACTGCTGGAGTGTGTGGCCACAGAACTTGTCCGTCTGCGTGACACCCTGCATGCCGACATCCTCTTCAAGGCCTCTTTCGACAAGGCAAACCGCACCAGTATGCACTCTTTCCGAGGACCGGGCATGGAGCGCGGAATGCAGATGCTTCAACAGATCAAGGAACGCTTTGGACTGCCGGTACTCACCGATATCCACGAGAGTGGTCAGGCGGCACCCGTCGCTCAGGTATGCGACGTGCTGCAGATTCCCGCCTTTCTTTGTCGGCAGACCGACTTACTGGTGGCGGCGGCAAAGACAGGGAGAATCGTGAATATCAAGAAAGCGCAGTTTCTCAGTGGCAGCGATATGCGTTACCCCGTGGAGAAAGCGATGCAGAGCGGTGCCAAGGAGGTATGGCTCACGGAGCGTGGAAACTGTTTCGGATACAACAACCTCGTAGTTGACTTCAGGAACATCCCTGACATGCTGGAGATTGTGCCAAGAGTCATCATGGACTGTACACACAGTGTGCAGCGCCCTGGTGGAGGAAACGGTGTGACTGGCGGTGACAGACGTTTTGTGCCCAGCATGGCGTATGCCGCGAAAGCCTTTGGAGCCACAGGATATTTCTTTGAGGTTCATCCCGACCCGGACAAAGGACTCAGTGATGCCGCCAATATGCTGCGGCTGAACCAGCTGGAGAAAGTGATAAGACGATTGATGAAAGAGACAGCAAACAATGAGAGAGATTAGACAATATGGCATACAGTGCGTGAGGGACGAGGCACAAGCTATCCTCGAGTTGATACCACAGTTTGACGAACAGTTTGACCAAGCTGTGAAAATGATTTACGACTGTAAAGGAAAGGTAATCGTCACCGGTGTGGGGAAGAGCGGACATATCGGTGCGAAGATTGCCGCCACCCTGTCGAGTACCGGCACCCCTTCTTTCTTTATCAACCCCTTGGATGTCTTTCACGGTGACCTTGGGGTGATGACACATGATGACGCGGTGCTGGCCATCAGCAACTCCGGAACGACCGACGAACTGCTTCGGTTTATTCCCATGGTGCTGCACATGAATATCCCTATCATCGCAATGACTGGCAATCCCGATTCGCTGTTGGTGAAATACAGTAATGTACACCTCAGCACAAGGGTGAGGAAAGAGGCCTGTCCGTTGAACCTCGCTCCTACCAGCAGTACCACGGCACAACTGGTGATGGGAGACGCCCTGGCGGTGGCACTGATGGAGATGCGGCATTTCAAACCACGTGACTTCGCACAGTTCCATCCGGGCGGAGAACTGGGTAAGCGCTTGCTGACCACCGCGCAGGATGTGATGAAACATGAGAATCTGCCGGTTCTCGACGAACAGATGCACCTGGGTGATGCCATCATTCTGGTGAGCAAAGGGAAACTGGGACTGGGTGTCGCCTTGGAGGATGGTAAGGTGACCGGCATCATCACCGACGGTGATATCCGCAGGGCCATGGAACGGTGGCAGGCAGACTTCTTCAACCGTACGGTAGGAGATATCATGACACGCACACCGAAATGCGTGCTACCCACTACGAAGATTACGGAGATACAGAAGGTCATGCACAAACATTTCATCCATTCCGTGCTCGTAATAGATCAGGACAGACATCTCTTAGGCGTTGTTGACCATTATAGTTGTATGATATAAATGAGAAAGATCTGTCATTTCCTCCTCTGCTGTTGCTGTACAGTCATGACCATGGCACAGACAACGGTCTCAAACGATATAAAACCATCGTCGTCAGACAGTATGATCGTGGAAGATCTGCGAAAGGAGCATGTCACCTTCTCGCACGATAATGCCATCACTCTGTTGTACACCGGCCAGGAGAAGTTTGATGATCTTTTTGAGGCGGTACGACAGGCAAAGAGCAGCGTGCATCTGGAATATTTCAATTTCCGCAACGACTCCATCGCCGATATGCTCTTCGACCTGCTGGCAACAAAGGTGAAAGAGGGCGTGGAGGTGCGTGCTCTCTTCGACGGTTTCGGAAATAGCAGCAACAACCAGCCCTTGAAGAGGAGACATATAAAGAGACGCCGTGAGCAGGGCATACAACTCTATGAGTTCAACCCCGTAAGGTTTCCCTGGTTGAATGACCTCTTCGGGCGTGACCACCGTAAGATCGTCGTCATCGATGGGTGTATCGCCTATACAGGTGGTATGAACGTGGCCGACTACTATATCAAAGGGACGGACGTGGTGGGTGAATGGCGTGACCTACACTGTAGGATAGAGGGTACGGAGGTGAACACGCTGCAACATATCTTCCTCCAGATGTGGAAACGGGTGACGGGAGAGAATATTTCAGGCGAGAAGTATTTCCGCCAACCTGATGGAAACACATCGTTTGAAGGACTGAAGCCCGACACCACGGCAACGGCAGGACATAAGATGGTAGGTATCATCAACCGTGAGCCGCATCGCACGAACAAGATCATTCGCACCTTTTATAAAGGGGCATTCAACTATGCTCAAGACAGCATCAAACTGGTGAACCCCTACTTCACCCTGATACCTACGGTGAAGAAAACCATCAAGAAAGCCATCAAGCGAGGGGTGAAGGTGGAACTGATGATTGCCGCCAACAGTGATATCCCACTCACTCCCGACTGTAGTTTCTACAACATGAGGAAACTACAGAAGAGAGGAGCCATGGTGTGGATATACGAAAACGGTTTCCACCATACGAAGATTATCATGGTAGATGGAAAGTTCTGTACGGTGGGCAGTTCCAACTTAGACGCCCGCAGTCTGAAAGCGGATTACGAAGAAAATGCCGTGATCATCGATCCTTATACCACCCATGAGCTCGAACAGATGTTTGAACGTGACAAGACACACTCCTTTCAACTAACAAAAGAGTCTTGGAACAAATGGCGGTCACCTTGGCAAAAGTTCCGCGGATGGTTCGGTCACCTGCTCAGCCCATTCCTCTGACCATATCACGCATCAAGGTGATATCCAAGGACGTTATGCCATGATCGGATAATGTCTGTCGGTCTGCCTCAAACTCTTTCATCAACAGCTCATCATCCAACGGCAACTGACGCACTTGCAGATACTGGCAGAAAAGAGCTACCGCCTCATCCAACTTACCGCAGAACCACTTGCAATAGCCGGCATTCAGACAGTCGGTAGCGACGCTGGCATCATTGTCCATGACCTGCCGATACATCTCATCAGCCTGTTCCAAGCGGTTCTGACCCATCAGCGCCCATGCCAACACCCGCTGGATATTCAGATCACCCTCTTGTTCATAGTGCAGACGATAGAGCCGCTCCACGGCCTCATCAAAAGAATGGGTACGACAGAGAGCTACACAGAGATTCAACTCATACTGTTGATTATCAGGGTTTATCAAGAGAAGTTTAGAGTAAAGGTTAATAGCCTTCTCATAATCCTCCACCTTCATATAGCAACGGGCCAGCATCGCCATCACCCGACTGTTGTCGGGTTGCCGCTCCACCACTTTCTCAAAACAGTTCACAGCCTCCTGGAAGTCGTTCTGATACTGACATGCACAGAGCCCGTGGTAATAATCGCTGTCAGCCGTTCCATCCTGCAGATATGGCACCAAAGTCTTCAGCGACTCTCCATCACGCCTCTGGTGATAGAATCGTGCCAACTGGATACGGAAGTCCTTAATCGCCATCTTGTCGAAACGATGGTCGCACAGGAAGAGATATCCCCTGTCAGCCAAAGGTGAACGCAATTCCTTACGCAGGTGGAAGAGACGGAAGAAACGATACAGATCCTGAAGATACATCCTCCTGATGTATGTAGGAGTCCTCATCGTTTCAGGTGCCACCGTAGGTCCCATCACCTCCGCACTGCCCATCATCTCCTTGATATTCTCAGGCAAATGGTTGATGATAGTGGAGATAGCAAGTGTAAAACTATATTTGTCACTGTCACAGAAAGGCCCGTTCTCTGCGATATTCCTCATCACAGCCATCGAGTTGAGTTTTTCCACCACTTCAGCGATGCCGGGATGCTGGATATAGAAAGGTGTAAACCAGTTGCTGAGATCATAGAAGAAGGCGAAACGTTTCATCTGCGAGAAACCACCGAAATACACATCCGATCCAGCTTGCTGCATCTGTTGCATCTGATGTATCATCTGTTCTACTTCCTCCATCTTCCGATCGTTGGCATCAGGATCAAGGAGATCCTCCATAGGATCCTCCTCTTTCTCCACAATACCGTCACGGGTGATGCTGAACTGGTTGTTCTTGATCAGCGTGGGCATGATATCCCGCTGAATCTTCTCATTATCCTTCTCAGCGCTGACGGTAAAAAGCAACTGTTTCTGGAGGTCTATGAGGTCGCGTGCCACGTCTTCATCACTTATCAACGTGTCGATCATCGTCTGTTCCTGGCCTGACAGATGTTTCCGCATGGAGAACACCCACCCCACCAAGGCACGCTGACGGATGACATCCTCGGAGGCTTGACGATAGACTGCCACAAGGGCAGCAAACTTCCTCGTATCATATTCGTTGATACAGGCAAGCATGATGGCGGCAATGATAATCTGCACGTCAGTACTGTCAACGGTGGGAGAAAGGAGTAACGACTCATAGAAATCGGCATCATCGGTATTCCACTGCCGAGATACCAGAAGGGTGTAGAAGAGCCGTGATATCATCCGTTGGTGTTCTTTATACACGGTATTCAAACGGTTGGCATCGGTGCCCGACCAATCATCAAGACTCATCATGGCCACGTCGGTAACGTAGTTCTCCAACTGTGAGCGCAACTCTTCATGACTTACTAACAGCCGTTGGCGACGTGCTTCCTGATAGAGTTGCTCATTCGCACACCGCCATTCTGTCTCATAATGGATCAGGAAACGATAGGTACGTGTCAGGAGATTGTCATAGACCTCCTCCCGCCGGGGATCGACGAAGCCACTTTGCATATATCCCAGCAGCCGTCGGTAATCTGCCAGGATATCCTCTATGGACTCACCCTTAGCGAGATAAAGGTTGTCGGCCACCAACGAACGGGTAGCAACGAGGGCATCCATCAGCTGCCGTTGTTCCACCAATGTTAATATATCGTATATTCTCTTTCTTGTATCTGTCATCATTTCAACCATTTATCGACTTTGGACAAATCACTCTCTGAAGGGGCTTTCATGTGTTGGAAAGTCGTCTTCGGGAGAGATTCAATCGTACGTTTGTCCGTCTTTGTGTATTGCATGATCAGCGTAGTATAATATGCCGTTCCCTTCTTATTGATGGAATCACAGGCGGCATTGTATCCCTGTATCAGAGCCTTTATCTGCTGTTGTCTGCGCGGGGTTTTCATCAGCTCGTCTCGAACTATCACGGCACCCAACAGCACCTTCTTGTTCCTACTATCCATCAGCACCGGGTTCTTATACAACCGGGCAGTGGTAGCCTGCGGTTCAGTGAGCAGGACGGCATCCATCTCTTTGTTGAGCAGCATCTTCAGACGGATATTCGGATCGTTGATCTGCACACGGAACACTTGTTCCTGCTTGAGTTTCGAACTATCGACAGCCAGGTCGGACAGATAGTCGGTGGCGGAAAAGCGCGTCATGGCAATCATCTTATCCTCCAACTGTTTTAACTGGGTAAGACGGGCGGAACGACTGCTGATCAGTTGCCAGTAAGCATTGGTGGTGGTGAGATAATGAACAGGTGTTCCCTTTCTGTTCATATGCTGTGCTCTGACGATATCCGACATACAACATTCTATCTTCTTGGATATCAGTGCTGCCTCAGCGTCTATCTGACTGTTATACGGTCGGATACGGATATGGGCAGCCGTATCGAAGAGCTGTTCTTCCTCTGCCACATAGAAAGGCAGGCCGTCAAGGGTGGGCAGGGTGCCTATCTTCAAGGCTTCCGCATCCTGCTTCGCTGCCTGCTGCTGTTGTTCAGAACGGACCTGTCGCTCTTTCTCATAAGATGAGCTACAACCGCAGACGAGGGTTACGAGTAGGAATAGCGCAATATCTTTAACCATTTTTCCGTTTAAAAGTTATTTCTCTGTTCTCAAGTCTTGTATTCACTCACCTTCTTATCTTCCTATTACTCCCTCACAATATATGATCCGCTGGCCTGATGGGTAGCGAGGATCAGCACCTCAGCTATCTGCACATGCTCAGGAGCGCTGGCTGCATAGAAGGCCACATCAGCGATATCGTCACCAATGAGGGGCTTGATGCCTTTATATACACCGGCAGCCCTGTCCTCATCGCCATGAAAACGAGTGACACTGAAGTTGGTCTCCACAAGTCCGGGCTTCAGGTTAGTGACACGCACCTTGGAATGGGCTACATCAATACGCAGTCCATCGGTCAGAGCCTTCACCGCGGCTTTAGTAGCACAGTACACATTACCGTTGGCGTAGGCAGCGTCACCGGCCACACTACCGATGTTGATGACATGTCCTTTGTTACGCTCCACCATAGCAGGAACTACCAGTCGGGTAATGTTCAGCAGTCCCTTAATATTGGTGTCTATCATCGTATCCCAGTCATCCACGCTACCCTCATACTCCTTATCCAGGCCGAGAGCCAGTCCGGCATTGTTGATCAACACATCGATCTCCTGCCACTCATCCGGCAGCTCACTCAACAAGAACTGTGCCTGCTGGCGTTCTCTCACATCGAGAACCATCGGATACACCTCAGCGCCCAAGGCCTTGCAAGCCGCTGTGACGGGTTTCAGTTTTCCTTCACTCCGACCGGTAAGAAGCAGGTTATAACCTCCGGCAGCAAACTTCCTCGCACAGGCTTCACCAATACCGCTGGTAGCACCTGTTATCATCACGATTTTCTTTTCTTTCATATAATGTAATGTATTATTCCTTGTTCATCTTACAGGATTGTACCCATGGAGATTTCCTGGAATCCCATGACATAGGGCTTTACTTTTTTCAAAGTGCGAAGTTACACAAAAAAACGATATAAAAGAAATTATATCTGTCAAAAAACGTTAGAAAGCAACAGTTTAACACGAGAACAAGAAGGTCGTAACTCGAAATAATCTTTGTAGGAATGCCATCTAACAAGTGGAGGCTCCCTCCCGCGGCAAGATTTCCTCGGGAGAAGAGACGAAGATGGTAGCCCCATGCGCTGACAGGAACTTGCGGTCACGGAATCCCCAGAGCACGCTGATACATGGCAGACCACTGTTATGGGCAGTCTCGATATCCACATCACTGTCACCGATATATACGGCTGACAAAGCCTCACCTTGAGAGACACCCAACTGCCGGAAAGCCTCTTTGACAAGATCTGGAGCCGGCTTCTTACGGATATCCTCACGCTCCCCCACTGCCACGTCGATGAGATCTCCGAAATAGTCCCTGCACAGTGCCCTTGTGGCGTCATAGAACTTATTACTCACCACGACCGTCTTCTTTCCACTTTCTTTCAAGGTTGTCAGTAATGGCATGATACCGGAATAAGGTCGGGTTTTGTCTTTGCCATGCATCATATAGTGATGACGGAAATAATCATAAGCCTCTTCAAACTGTGGATGAGTAGTCCCACCAGGAATGGCCCTTTCCATCAACAGATGAACACCATTCCCCACAAAGCCCCGTACTGCATCACGGGAATGAGTAGATAATCCTACATGTTGCAATGCTGCATTAACACTGTTTGTCAGATCGTCTAAAGTATCCAATAACGTACCGTCGAGATCGAACACATATATATCATAGTCTTTCATCTTCTTTCGTTTAAGTATGCGAAGGTAACAAAAAAAAACAAGATAACAGCACACTCTTTCGGAAAAATACAAATAAATTTGTTTATTCACTTGCTTCTTTGTACCTTTGCAACGTCCAAGTAGAGGTCACGCCTGCTACTGTAAATCGGATAAATAATTTTTAGTTATATAGAAGTCTAAAAATAAGATAATGAAAACAAAATCGAATCTGAGATACACCATCCCCTTTGCTGTCTGTCTATTGCTGATAGCATTACTACTCTACTATTTCTTCTTCTGTCGTTTGTCATCGAAGAACGAGACAGACTATCTGTATATCGATGATGACGACACTGTTGACTCCGTCTTGGTGAAAGCGAAAGACATCACAAGCAGTCATGGATACGCCGGATTCAGCACCCTGATGAGACACTTCATTAACGAAGACAATCTCCACACCGGCAGATATGCCATCGAGGAAAGCGACGGAGCACTGAACCTCTTCAGAAGAGTGAGAAACGGTATGCAGACACCGGTACATCTCACCATTCCCTCCGTTAGAACGATGGATAAGATGGCTGCCTACATCGGTGAGAAGATGATGATAGACAGCACCGCTGTGATAGAGGCACTTACCAACGAGGATACATGCCAGTCGTTAGGTTTCGATACTCTGACCATCGCAGCTCTCTTCATTCCCAACACGTATGATATTTACTGGAATATCTCTTTGGAGAATTTCCTAGAAAGGATGAAGAAGGAGAACGACAGTTTCTGGAATAAGGAGCGCACATCCAAAGCAGTTCAGCTCAAACTCACACCTACCGAGGTGGTGACCCTGGCAAGTATCATCGATGAGGAGACAGCCAACGATGCGGAGAAACCGATGATTGCGGGGATGTACTACAACAGGTTGCAGGCAGACATGCCGCTGCAGGCAGACCCCACCGTGAAATTTGCCATCGGTGACTTCTCCCTCAAGCGCATATACCATAATATGTTGCTTATCAACAGTCCCTATAACACATACAAGAACACAGGACTTCCTCCAGGTCCCATCCGTGTAGCGTCCATCGCCGGCATCGATGCCGTCCTCAACATGGTGCATCATAATTATCTGTATATGTGTGCCAAGGAGGATTTCAGCGGTACTCACCGTTTTGCCCAGACCTACCAGGAGCACATGAGAAACGCTGAACGGTATAGTAAGGCGCTCAATGAGCGGGGAATACAATGAGAGTTCAGAGTTTATAGTTCATAGTTAAAAGTTAAAAGTTAAAGAAAATATATTATCCCATGACAGAGATTACAGAGAATATCAACGAGGAGAGGAAAAGTCTCAGTTTCGTTGAACAGTTAGTAGAGAAAGATTTGGCGGAAGGAAAGAACGATGGTAGGATACAGACACGTTTTCCGCCGGAGCCTAACGGTTATCTGCATATAGGACACGCCAAGGCGATATGCATGGATTTCGGTGTGGCAGAGCATTACAACGGAGTGTGTAACCTGCGTTTCGATGACACCAACCCGAGCAAGGAGGACACTGAATATGTGGATTCTATCCTTCAAGACATACAGTGGCTGGGATTCCATTGGGGCAATGTGTACTACGCCAGCGACTATTTCCAGCAGTTGTGGGACTTCGCTATCTGGCTGATAGAACAAGGTAAGGCCTACGTCGATGAGCAGACCAGCGAGGAGATCGCCGCACAAAAAGGAACACCCACACAGGCCGGTGTCGCCTCTCCCTACCGCAACCGTCCCATAGAAGAGAACCTGCGGCTGTTCCGGCAGATGAACACCCCGGAGGCAGTGGAAGGCAGCATGGTGTTACGTGCCAAGCTCGACATGGCCAATCCTAACATGCACTTCCGTGATCCCATCATCTATCGTATCATCCATACCCCGCATCACCGTACAGGTACCAAGTGGCATGCTTACCCGATGTATGACTTCGCACACGGACAGAGTGACTATTTCGAGGGTGTCACCCATTCTATCTGTACCCTGGAGTTTGTACCTCATCGTCCGTTGTATGATCATTTCGTGGATGAACTACAGACAATGCAACAGCAATTTGCATACCGTCCACGACAGATAGAGTTCAACCGACTCAACATGACCTATACGGTGATGAGTAAACGTAAGCTCAAGGCTTTAGTGGACGAACACTTAGTAAACGGATGGGATGACCCTCGTATGCCTACCGTATGCGGTATGCGCCGACGTGGTTATTCTCCGGAGAGTATCCGTAAGTTCATCGACAGCATCGGATATACCAAGTTTGATGCCCTCAACGACGTAGCCCTGCTCGAAGCTGCCGTAAGAGAAGATCTAAATGCACGTTCTACTCGTGTGTCTGCCGTGCTGAACCCGGTAAGACTGGTCATCACCAACTACCCTGATGACATGACAGAAGAGATGGTTGCCGTGAACAATCCGGAGAATGAGGCCGACGGTACCCATACCATCACCTTCAGTAAGAACCTGTGGATAGAGCGTGAGGACTTTATGGAGGATGCTCCAAAGAAATTTTTCCGTATGACACCGAGCAAGGAGGTACGTCTGAAGAATGCCTATATCGTGAAATGTACGGGATGCACAAAGGATGAGAACGGAAATATCATTGAGATACAAGCAGAATACGACCCACTGAGTAAGAGTGGCATGGAAGGTGCCAACAGAAAGGTGAAAGGTACCCTTCACTGGGTATCAGCCGACCACTGCAAACCGGCGGAGGTTCGTATCTACGACCGTCTCTTTAACGTGGAGAACCCCGGCGCCGACGAGCGTGACTTCCGTGAGTTGCTGAACCCCACCTCACTCTCTGTCGTCAACAACTGTTATGTGGAGGAATATGCCGCCCGGATGAAAGCCGGCGACTATCTGCAGTTCCAGCGTATCGGCTATTTCATGGCCGATCCCGACTCCACCGATGAGCACCCGGTATTCAACAAGACAGTAGGCCTGAAAGACACCTGGGCAAAACTCAATAAGTAATGAGTGACAACCTGTCATATTACAAAAGTGAGCGGTTCCGCTCCATCCTCCAATATTATGAGGAGACAGAGCGGGAAGGAGTACCGTGCATCATCAGCTCCGACGACTATGTGGATGTGGCGGAATATTATAATGTGGTGAAGAACAATGCGGAAAAAGCGGAGAAGGTGATTGACATCGCCCTGAGGCTCTATCCCGGCACCACCCTTCCGCTTGTCTTCAAAGGCCGACTGATGCTCTTCGTGCACCAAGATACGGAGAAAGCACGCTACTATCTCTCTTTGGCAGAAGACCAGCACGACCTCGACGTTTATTATCTCACGGCTGAGATCATGATTACTGAAGAAAAGATTGAAGCGGCCAACGAGTATCTGAAGGAGAAACTCATAGACGTGGATGAGGAAGAGCGACAAGACTATATCTGGGATGTCGCCAACCTCTTCCTGGATTACAATCTTCCCGAACAGGCCGATGAGTGGATCGCAGAGGTCGATGACAAGGAGAGTACCGACTACGAGGAGCTTATCACCAAATCACTCGTCGTGAAAGGGCATTATGAGGAGAGCGTAAAAGCCATCAACCATCTCATCGACAAGAATCCTTTCTCCGGCGATTACTGGAACATGCTGACATTGACACACCTGAAAGGAGAGCGAAACGAAGAGGCACTCGACAGCAGTGAGTACTCTCTTGCCCTGAACCCCGATGACGACACCGCCATCCTCAACAAGGGATATGCCCTCTATCAGATGGGTAACGTAGAGGAGGCGCTGACGTTCTTCACCCGTTATCTGTCAATATGCCCTGATGATGAGGTGGGAGCCTTCAATGCCGGTTCTTGTCTGGTGGACCTCGACAGACTGGAGGAAGCGGAGACATATTTCAAGGAAGCGGAGAGGCTGGTGTCACAGGACTCGTCCCGTTATATTGATATCTGTCAGAACCTACTCTTTATCGCCAATAGATTAGGGAAAGAGCGTGAGTTCCAGGAATACCTCGACAAAATCGACCGCATACCGGGTGATGATGCACAGACACTGATAGAGAAGGGACTGGTCTTTCTCTTTCACGAGAGATACGACAAAGCACAGACTTATTTCTTCAAAGCGTTGAACAAAAGCAAAAACGCACAAGACATCCTGATGCAGATAAGTACCCTTCTTTCAGATAATGGCTACTGTATGACGGATGACGGACAACTGAGACCGAAGCAAGAAGACGCCGACAATGCAGACATAAACGACAAACCACTATGAACTGGATAACAGCACTGCTTAATAACCTCAACTACCCCACCATCTTCCTCCTCATGACGTTGGAGAGTACGGTGATACCTGTGCCTTCCGAACTGGTGGTGAGCCCGGCAGCCTATCATGCCGCTAACGGAGACCTGAACATTTTCCTTATCATACTATGCGCCACGCTGGGGGCGGATCTTGGAGCCACCATCAACTATGTCGTTTCCTATTTCGTGGGACGCCCCGTGGTGTATCGTTTCGCCAACAGCCGACTGGGACATTTCTGTCTGCTCAATCAACAGAAAGTGGAGCACAGTGAGAAATACTTCAATGATCACGGTATAATAGCCACGCTCACAGGGCGTCTGATTCCCGGCATCCGACATCTTATCAGCATCCCCGCTGGACTGGCTAAGATGCGATATACCGTATTCCTGTTATATACCACGATAGGAGCCTTCACATGGAACTGCATACTGGCAGCATTGGGATGGTATCTCAGTACGATAGTGCCGGAGGATCAGTTACACGACAAGATCGTGGAATACAGTGACTATATCAAAATAGCCATCATCGTCATCGTGATAGTGGCCATCGCCTATTTCACCGTCAGATATTTTATAAAGAAGAAAGAATAAGTACATTTCATATCATACTACGTCCATATTTAAAACAAATCAAAAGAATGAAAGAACAGAAAAAATACCATGGCATCGTTGTTCCCATGGTGACACCGATTACAGAGGAAGGTATCGTAGATACTGAAGCTGTAGAGAGAATCGTTGACTTTTTCGCACAGAATGATGTAGCCCCCCTCATTATGGGTACTACTGGCGAGGGAAATTCTGTGAGCACCCTCCAAGGAGTGCGTATGATCAAGGCAGCCAAGAAAGCAGCCAAAGGAAGGGTCATCATCTATTCAGGACTCGTAGGCTGCTGCATCTCTGATCAGTATGAGGCAGCAAGGCAGTTTATCGATGCCGGCGCCGATGTCATTGCCGCCACCCTCCCCTCCTACTATGCGCTTACTCCCGAACAAATGTATGAGTACTATAAGCGGCTGGCTGATTTCCTCACTGTGCCACTGATGTTGTACAATATCACTATCACCACCCACATGAGCATTCCCCTGGAGGTAATAGAGCGACTGAGTCATCATCCAAATATCGTTGGTCTGAAAGACTCCGAGAATAACGTGCCCCGTCTGGAGGAGGCCCTGAAACTCTTTGCCGACCGTAAGGATTTCAGTTATTTCTGTGGTTGTACGGCCAACTCCGCCGTTGCCATGCGTAACAATGCTGATGGTATCGTTCCCAGCGTAGGAAACTACCTGCCACAGTTGTATCAGGATCTCTACCTCGCCGGACTAAAGGGTGATGAGCCAGAGATGACCCGTCTGCAGAAGGCTTGCGACCGCATCGGAAAGATCAATACCGCCGGACTCACCCTCGGACAGAGTCTTGCCGGCCTGAAGGTGATTATGAGACAACGGGGGTTGTGCGAGGAATATATGCTTCCACCCCTCTCCATGCTCGATGAGGCGACAGCAACCCGTATAAGAAAGGAAGCAGAGAATATTACATACTAACAAATAAGTTATGGAAACGACAATTCATTGGATAGACATGGTCATCGTCGTTCTCTCGCTGATAGCAGCAGTGGGCGTCGGTGTCTATTTTTCACGTAAACAGAATTCCACAGAGGCCTATTATGCCGCCAACGGTTCCGTACCGGCATGGGCCGTGGGTATGTCGATGTTCGCTACGATCATCAGCAGCGTCACCTTCCTCGCATATCCCGGCGCCGCCTATCAAGGCAACTGGATTCTCTTGGTACAAGGACTGATGGTGCCTATCGTCCTTTTGGGTATGATATGGTTTATCGTGCCGTTGTTCCGAAGAGTTATCCGCCTTAGCACCTATGAGTATTTCGAGCGCCGCTTCGGTCCGTTCGCACGTCTGTACAGCAGTCTGGCTTTCGTCTTGGAGCACTTCTCGAAGATGGGTACCATCCTCTACCTGATGGGTATTGCCATGGCAACATTCACCGGCATCGACATCGTGTATATCATCGTTATCGTGGGCTTGGTAGTAATCCTGCTTACGTACCTCGGTGGTATGGAGGCTATCATCTGGATGGATGTGGTGCAGGGCTTCCTGCTTATCCTCGGTGGTGTGCTGACAGTCGGCATGCTCTTCTATCTGACGGACGGTGGTGCCTCGACAATCTTCAGTGTCGCCAAGGAATATAATAAGATTGACTTTGGTCCGTATGATTGGGATCTCACACAGATGACCTTCATCGTCCTCGTGCTCAACGGTATCTTCTATGCCGTACAGAAATATGGCACCGATCAGAGTATCGTGCAGCGTTATCTCGCCGCAAAGGATGAGAAGAGTGCGAAGAAAGCCTCCTATATGGGCGTGCTGATGAGCGTTCCCGCATGGGCTTTGTTTATGTTCGTAGGTACCTGCCTGTTCGTATATTATCATATCAACCCAGGTGTCTTGCCCGCAGGAACCAAGAGCGATGAGGTGTTCCCCTTTTTCATCGCCACCGAACTACCGGTAGGTATCACCGGACTGATCATCGCGGCGCTGGTGGCCGGTGCCATCTCTTCCATTGACAGTGACGTGAACTGTATCTCTGCCATCGTGGTGGAGGACTATTACGGTAAACTGAAGAAGAATGCCACCGACAAGCAGAAGTTGCGCGTAGGACGTATCGCTGTATTGGTGATAGGTATTCTCAGTATCTTTATCGCCCTGTTATATGTAGCTTGGGGCGGAGAAGGCGTGCTCGGAACACTCTTCGGCCTCTACGCCATCGTATCTGCCGGCATCGTGGGAATCTTCCTCTTAGGACTGTTCTCACGCAGGGCCAACTGGCAAGGTCTTTACATTGGCATCGCCGCAGCTGTACTGTTTACAGCCTATGCGGTGCTCACCTCCAGTAAATTCGCTACAGCTTCCGGAGAGAAAGCCCTGCTCCTCGACTTAGGAGAATGGAACTTCACCCACCATAAATACATGTTGGGAGTATATAGTCATCTGATTGTCCTTATTGTCGGTTATGTGGCCAGTCTGTTCTTCAAGACGCCACTGGCAGACAAGGAATTGACCGTGTATGGGTTTTTAGAGGAAAGAAAAAAGAATAAGTTACAGAAAGGAGAAGAGGCATGAGACCTATCACATTAATACAACCGGCCAAGATACAGTTTGGCACCGGTTGCATGGAACAGTTCTGTAAGGATTTCCTTGCATTGGGAAAGAAGCGTTTGTTTGTCCTTACGGCTCCCATCATCCGTCCGATGCTGCAGACGATGGACTTAACTCTGCGTCAAGGAGGCGTAACACTCTCTTATTATGATGATATCCGTGTGGAGCCCACCGTGACAGATTTCCATATCATCGTGGAAAAGGCACGCGCCTTTCAGGCAGACAGCGTGATAGGTGTCGGCGGCGGCAGTGTACTCGATCTGGCTAAACTGGTGGCCACCTTATTATATAGTGACCAACAGGTAGAGAAACTCTTCGGCACCGGTTTCGTGAAGCAGCGCGGCGTATGGTTCGCCTGTATTCCTACCACCTCCGGAACAGGTAGTGAAGTATCACCTAACGCTATCCTCCTGGATGAGAATGACAATCTGAAGAAAGGCATCGTGAGTCCGTTTCTCATGGCAGACGCCGCCTATATCGATCCCCAACTGACATGGACGGTTCCTGCCAAGGTAACAGCAGAGACGGGAATGGACGCGCTGACACACTGCATCGAGGCTTATACCAATAAGTTTGCGCACCCCTTAGTCGATGTATATGCCCTCAACGGCATCCGTCTGATTGCCGCCAATCTCCTAAGAGCCGTCAAATACGGGAGGGATCAGGAGGCACGTGAGGCTCTCTCCTTAGGAAGTATGTATGGAGGGATGTGTCTGGGGCCTGTCAACACGGCAGCGGTACATGCCCTCTCCTATCCCCTCGGTGGTATGTTCCACCTCTCTCACGGACTGTCGAATGCCGTCTTGTTGCCTACCGTCATGCGCTTCAACCGCACCGCCTGTGTAGAGCGCTATGCCCAGATAGCTATCGCCTGCGGGGTGCTGCCCGGCAAGGATGATGAAGAGACAGCAGAGCGTGGCGTCGATTTTATCTATAAGCTCAGCAAAGACTGTGGCATTCCCACCACCCTCAGTGAGATCGGTGTCCCCCAGACAGCTGTTGATGAGATGGCAAAATCAGCTATGGAAGTGCAGAGACTGTTGAAAAACAACCCCCGCGTGGTAACCGAACAGGATGCGAGGGATATCTATAACTGCTTATATTAACACACCATGAGACCTATTATCGCTATCACCATGGGTGATCCCGCCGGCATCGGACCGGAGATTATCGTGAAGGCGCTCTCCCTGCAAGAGACCTACGACAAGTGCAAACCGCTCGTAACAGGTGACGCCAATATCATGCAATGGGCTGTTGACTGCCTGGGTGCAGACTTAAAGATACACCGTGTCGCATCTGCCAAGGAAGCCCTTTTCAAACGGGGTACCATCGATGTGTATGACCTGCACTGCATCGAAATGGACACATTCCAGCCTGGCGTCTTACAAAACCAATGCGGACATGCTGCCTTTATCAGCGTTACAACAGCCATACAGTTAGCCATGAATCATGAGGTGGATGCCACGGTGACTGCGCCACTTAACAAAGAGGCGCTGCATAATGCCGGTCATAACTTCGACGGACATACCGAGATCTATGCTCATTATACCCATACAAAGAAATATGCCATGCTACTGGCAGACGAACATCTGCGTGTCATCCATGTATCTACCCATGTGCCTCTACGCGTGGCTTGCGACAGGGTAAGGAAAGACCGTATCGTAGAGGTAACAGAATTAATCACCGATGCCTGCAAACAGTTTGGTATCGAGAACCCACGGATAGGTATAGCAGGTCTCAACCCGCATGCCAGTGACGGTGGACTCTTCGGCTGGGAAGAGGAGAAAGAGATTACACCTGCCGTACAGGAATTGCTGAGTAGAGGCTTTAATGTAGACGGTCCGGTACCCCCCGACTCTCTCTTTGCCAAAGCACGATGCGGGAAGTACGACGGGTGTGTGGCAATGTATCACGATCAGGGACATATACCCTTCAAGGTGGTCGGTTTCCAGTGGGATAAAGAAACCGGTAAGATGGAGGCTGCCAAAGGTGTCAACATCACCCTGGGCTTACCCATCATCCGTGTGTCTGTAGACCATGGCACTGCCTTTGATGTGGCAGCCAAGGGTATTGCCAGTCCTGATGCGATGCTGCTGAGTATCGACTATGCCACAAGGATGGCTATCAACCGTAACAAGAAATGATTCTAGTAATAGCTGATGATATCACGGGGGCTGCTGAGATGGCCGGCATCGCCCAACGCCAGGGGTACAACGTCTGTTTCTCCCTCTCCTATGAAGTGGAAGAAATAGAAGGAGATTACGATGCTTTGGTCATCGCCACCGACACACGATCGGAGGAGGAAGACACTGCGCAATCCACCATCCGTGATATCATCAGTCATCTCTCTGCTTTCCCACAACTCCTTTATAAGAAAATAGACTCGGCCTTACGCGGACATATCATCATCGAGACAACAGAGCTCATGAGGAATCTCGGTATGCAATATGCGTTGCTGATACCCCAGAACCCGGCTTTGGGAAGAACAATAGAAGGAGGAACCTATTATATCAACGGGACTCCACTTCATCACACCAACTTCCGCTATGACCCCGAATATCCCGTGGAGACAGCTGATGTGGCCACGATCCTCACACCGGCGCACCCCCTCACCCTTGAGGCACCGCTGCAACGAGGCATCAACATCGCTGACGGGAAAGATAAGGAAGAGATCACCCTACAGTTAGGAAAAGTGAACAGAGGTGTACTCCTTGCAGGAGGCGGTTATGCCTTCAACTGTCTTCTCCAACAGATAAGTCATAAGAATGAGGCCATTGCCCTACCCATCCCACCCAATAATCATACCAAGACTTTAGTGGTCTGCGGCAGCACACAGAGCCGTCAGATCCATAACCAACCTTTCTTTCAACATCATGACACCGCTGTGATCTCCATGCCGGAAACGGTCTTCCATGGAGCAGATGCCGGCACATGGATAGAAAGGAGCGTCAGATGTTATGCAGAACATGAGGCTACTATCCTGCGTATCGGTCAGGAGCCGGTAACCGACAAAGCATATGCGATAAGATTAAAAGAGACAATGGCACGACTCACTTCCCGAATGATACAAGAAGAAATACCCAGACAAATGATTATTGAGGGTGGTGCTACCGCCTACTCTATCCTCAAGACGTTAGGCTGGCAGCTATTTACCATCAAAAAAGAGATTGCACCCGGTGTCGTCTGTATGACCTACCATGATGCAACCTCTTGTATGGATATTATCTTAAAACCCGGCAGTTATCCCTGGGGAGAGATTTTTGGGTAAATGGATAATGGATAATGGATAATGGAAAATTAAATTATCAATTATCAATTTTCAATTTTCCATTTTCAATTTTTCATTCCTCTTATACATCCTATAGCCGTAAGCACATACTACCATGAAGCAGATAAACGGCAGGATGAAGGAAGCGTTAGTGGCTGGGTAAGAGCCGAATACAGTACCCATATCAATGATACTCGCTTGCAACGGAGGAAGAACGGAGCCTCCGAGGATCGCCATTATCAGACCGGCAGCGCCAAACTTCGCATCATCACCCATCCCGTCAAGGGCAATGCCATAGATGGTCGGGAACATCAGTGACATACATCCGCTGACAGCCACCAGACAGTATACGCCATATCTGTTTTGGAAAAGAATCACACCCGCAGTGAATACCATACCTAACACTGCGAAGACTGCCAGCAGTTTGGCAGGATTGAAATACTTCATCAGATAGGTGGCCAGAAAGCGGGAACAGATAAAGAAAAGCATCGCATAGATATTAAAACGCTGTGAGAGTACCTCTGCCGCCTGCTCCTCCATACCTTCTGCCATGAAGATACGCGTGCCATACTGAATGATGAATGTCCAGCACATGATCTGTGCACCTACATAGAAGAACTGGGCAATCACTCCCTCCCTATAATACTTCAGGGAGAAGATTCTTTTGAGTGTAGGGAAGAAATTCACTTCTTTGTTTTTATCACCATTCTTCGGCATGTTCATCATCAGAATGACCACGAACATTACTGCAATGACAATGCCGATTGCCAGATAAGGAGAGATGAGGACACTTAGGTCGGCATCCTTCATCGCATTAAACTCCGTCTCCGTCAGATGGGCACGCTCATCACTGCTCATCGGATTCAGACGAGCCTGGATGAAATTCATCGCCACATACATACCGATAATAGAGCCGCACGGGTTAAAGCACTGCGCCATATTCAATCGTCGGGTAGCTGTCTCATCAGAGCCCATCGTCAGGATATAAGGATTACAGGATGTCTCAAGGAACGACAGCCCGCAGGTCATGATAAAATAGGCGATGAGGAAACAGCCATACACGCCCACCATCTTCGCAGGGAAGAAGAGCAGCGCACCGGTGGCATACAAGCCGAGCCCCATGAGCACACCCGCCTTATACGAGAACTTCCTGATAAAGATGGCGGCGGGGAATGCCATAGCAAAATATCCACCGTAGAAAGCCACCTGTACCAAAGCGCCCTCAGTCACACTCATACGGAAGATCTTGGAGAAAGCCTTCACCATCGGGTTGGTGATATCATTGGCAAATCCCCACAGGGCGAAACATAAGGTTACCAAACAGAATGGCACCAGGAAGCTGACACCATCCTTCACTAATAAACTGTTTTTTGACATTCGTAGGAACAATAATTAACCCGAGGCCTCCTCATGGAAGCCCCAGGCGTATACATTATTATTTATAGATAGGACCGAAATTGGCACAAGCACGATAGTCTGCTCCCTCCTTATCCATGCCGAAAGCATTCCATGCGGCAGGACGGAAGATTTTCTCATCAGCGACATTGTGCATACAAACCGGTATGCGGAGGATAGAACAGAGTGTGATCAGATCGGCACCGATATGTCCGTAAGCGATAGCACCATGGTTGGCACCCCAGTTGTTCATCACTGAATAGACATCCTTGAAGCAGTCCTTGGTAGGATCCAGACGTGGTGCGAACCAGGTGGTAGGCCATGTCGGGTCGGTACGTTTGTCAAGAATCTCATTGGTCTTCGGATCAATATCCACAGTCCATCCCTCTGCCAGCTGGAGCACCGGGCCTAACCCTGCCACGATATTCACACGGAGCATGGTCATAGGCATGCCTCCCTTGGAAAGGAAGTGGCTGGAGTATCCGCCGCCACGGAAATAGTCACGGTCGGCAGGCATCCACGAGGTAGCTTTCAGACAAGCCTCCACATCCTCATTGGTCATATTCCAGAACTCTTTCATGGTCGGGTTACCCTCTGCATCGGTGGCAGCACCTGTGGCGTCAAGCGTGGTAGCTCCAGAGTTGATCAGATGGATGAATCCTCCGGCAGCAGCACCTTCCGGTCTCTTGCCAGCCACACGCTCCACAGCCTCGGGACTCCAGTAAGTACGGATATCGGAGAACATCACACCACGGTTCGTCAACAAATGACCGAACAGCATAGACAGACCGTTGAGAGAGTCGTTCTCAGTGGCGAGCACATCAGCCTCACGTTTTCCGTTCCAGTCGAAAGAGGTACAGAGCATCGACTCGGGGAAGTCGAAGTTGGGCTTGTAGTCTGTCCACTGACGCTGTCCCTGCACACCACCCAAGATGGCGTTATGTCCGAGGGCTTCCTCTTTATAGCCCATCTCAAGCAGTTTTGAGTTACCGTGCATGAGGTCACGGATAATCATCATCGACTTCACGGTGAACTCCCAGTCGGCGTCTTTCTCCTCTCGGTTCTTACCCTTGCCCTTACCGTTAAAGGTGGTCATCGGCGTTCCGGGGAAGAGAGGACGATCCTCGTTATAGTCATGTCCCTCCTGTGGCTTGCAGTATTCATCCACCCAGGTCATAGCTTTCTTAAACTCCTCATGATCGTAGATGCCGAAATCCACACGACGAAGGATCTCTACGAGAGATACATATTCGGTTCTCATACCGAGGTAATTCTGCAGGAAGTCTGCATTCACAATAGACCCGGCGATACCCATACAGGTGTTACCCATGGAGAGATAACTCTTCCCGCGCATCGTGGCGACAGCCTGGGCAGAACGGGCGAACCGCAGAAGTTTCTCTGCTACATCCTCAGGAATGGTATTGTCATCAAGATCCTGCACATCATGGCCATAGATACCGAAAGCGGGCAGACCCTTCTGAGCATGAGCAGCGAGTACGGCGGCAAGATAAACAGCTCCCGGACGCTCTGTGCCGTTGAAGCCCCATACAGCTTTCGGGTATAGCGGGTTCATATCCATGGTCTCGGAGCCATAGCACCAGCACGATGTCACGGTGATAGTAGCACCTACGCCCTCACGCTCGAATTTCTCGGCACAAGCAGCACTCTCTGCCACACGTCCGATGGTGGTGTCGCTGATGACACACTCCACGGGAGATCCGTCACCATTACGCAGATTAGTTGTTATCAATGTGGCCACGGCCTTTGCCAAAGCCATTGTTTTCTCTTCAAGACTCTCACGAACGCCCCCCTGACGACCATCGATAGTCGGGCGAATACCGATTTTCGGATAATTACTCATAGATAATGTTTTTAAATAGATTTTTATATGTTCATTATATTATGTACAAAGGTAATATTTCTAAACGGATGACAATATAAAATTTGTCACATTCTTTATCATTTTCATACCATAGAGACGTAAATCTTACTTTTTCGTACCCTACTCCTCACCGGAGAACTGTCGGATGCGCTGCTCATCTTTCAGTCTGCATATCAGTAGCTTTCCAGCCTCTTCGGCGATGATATAATTCTCCAGTCCCTGCACCACCACACGCTGATGGTTCAGTGTATGTATCACACAGTTATGGGTATCGTAAAGATTGACATTCTCACCTATCACACAATTTCCGTTAAGGTCTTTCTTCGACTGCATATACAATGAACCCCACGTACCCAAATCGCTCCATCCGAAGTCGGCAGGACATACAAAAATCTCATCCACCTTCTCCATGATAGCATAATCCACAGAGATACTCTCACATTCGGGAAAGCGCTCGTCGATGGCCTCCTGCTCCTGCGCTGTGCCATAGAGTTCCCGCATACTCTCGAAGATCCGTGAGATGGTAGGCTGGTAGATACGGAAGGCGTTAACAATCGTGTTCACATTCCAGATGAAGATTCCGGCATTCCAGAAAAAACTCTTGTTCTGAATATACTTCAGCGCCACCTCCAACTTCGGTTTCTCCTTGAAGCTGTCCACACGGTATATCTCTTTGTTTCTCGCGCTCTGGGAACTCAGGTCGGCCTGGATATAGCCATAGCCTGTCTCCGGGCGTGTCGGCTTCATGCCGAGCGTAAGTATCGCGTCTGAGTCAGCAGTGAACTTCATACACTGGGTGATAACCCTTTGGAACTCTTCTGTATTCATGACGATATGGTCACTGGGTGTCACTACGATGTTTGCCTTGGGGTTGCTACTCTTGATACGCCAACTGACGTAGGCGATGCAGGGTGCGGTATTACGCCGGCAGGGCTCACAAAGTACATTACCGTCAGGTATCTCCGTCAACTGTTCCCTCACCATGTCAGCGTATTTCTTGTTTGTCACCACCCATACATTCTCTGGTGGGCAGATTCCGAGAAACCGATCCATCGTCAACTGCAGCAGAGTCCTTCCTACTCCCAGCACATCAATGAACTGCTTGGGTCTTTCCTTCGTACTCATGGGCCAGAATCTGCTTCCTACTCCTCCCGCCATGATCACCACATGATTATTATTTTCAGCCATAGAATAATTGAAATATGTTAGTTTAACAATATTATATTCTATTCACGCTTAAACTATGAATTATATCTTCAGTTCTTTCAGAATCGAGGAGATACGCTGCAACGTTGTCAGCCGGGTAGGAACCAACGGCAGTCGCAAGACATTCTCGATAAATCCCATCTCATGGAGCACAGCCTTGACGCCAGCGGGATTACCATCCACGAACAGCAGACTGAACAGATCCGTAAACTTATGATGGATCTTCCTTGCCGACTCAAACTCTCCGTTAAGCTCCAGGCGAAGCATCTTGGAGAACTCCCTTGGCAAGGCGTTACCGATGACAGATATCACACCCACGGCACCACAGGCTATCATCGGATAGGTAAGGGCATCATCACCGCTGATCACTTCAAAGTGATCCGGTTTGTTCTTGATGATCTCATCTACCTGCTCCAGGTTTCCACTGGCCTCTTTGATAGCCACGATATTCGGGCAGTCCTCAGCCAAGCGTACTGTTGTCTCCGCCTTCATGTTCACCCCCGTTCTTCCAGGCACATTGTAGAGCACCACAGGCAGACTGGTGGCATTGGCGATAGCCTTGAAATGCTGGTACAGCCCCTCTTGCGACGGTTTATTGTAATATGGACACACACTGAGGATACCGTCTATTCCACGGAGATCCTCCGTCTGCAGCTCTTCAATGATCGCCTGTGTGTTATTACCACCGCAGCCCATCAGGATAGGAACGGTGCCGGCCGCCAGATCAATAGCAATCTTTTTTATCTCGGATTTCTCTTCTTTGGTAAGGGTCGGCGTCTCTCCTGTCGTGGCTAAGATACAAAGAAAATCCGCTCCATTGTCCAACTGATAGCGCAACAGAGCCCTTAGTGCGTCATAATCCACAGCACTTGATTGCGAAAAGGGGGTGACTACCGCTACACCTAAACCTCTGAAAATATTATCCATAAAACACTATAAGTATATAATTACATGCAAAAATACTACTTTCACAGCAATTTTCAAAATAAAATGGTAATTAATAATTATTTTCTTCATTTCAAATCTTCTTGGGGCAGGAGGTTTTTTCTGTTTCATAATGCATTTGCCCGCTGTCATCCTTGTATTTTTCACGCCCAAAAGTTGAAAATGTCGTCATCGACTTCCTAATCACACTTAAACATATGACAGTCTGAGCATTAAATATTTTTTAACGGTTACCAATCGACTACCTGTCACCTTGAAAAGGCCATTCGAGGCAGATTTAGTCACTAAACAGGGTGAGAAAGACCACTATCTCGGGTAGCTTTAATAGGCTTTTACACTGCATTTAGTAAGTAAATCCACTGCATTTAGTGATTAAACCCACCTGAAATAGACACTGAAACTCCTTCGGGAAACCATCCAATGCATGAAGACGAGAAACAATTGTTATTAAAGACTGCAAACATTATTGACGATACTTAATCTCTTCCAGGAAGAGCGCATGCCCAGGCATGCTCTCACCGGCAGAGGTGCGCTGCCCAGACTCTATCACTTTTCGAAAATCTTCCAACGACAGCCTGTGGCGGCCAATCTCTATGAGTGTTCCCACGACAGCCCGCACCATATTCCTCAAGAAGCGGTTGGCGGTAATCTCAAAATACCAACGGTGATCGTCTATCTGCACCCACGCCGCATTACTGATATCACAGAGGGTGGTCTTCACGTCGGTATGCGACTTACAGAAAGCGCCGAAGTCAGTGTATTCCGTCAGAATCCTCGCTGCCTCATTCATCAGCGGGAAGTCGAGCGGATAGGTAAGCAGACAGGAATACCTCGTTTGGAAAGGATCTTTCCGTGTGTGGATAAAATAGCGGTATGTCCTTGCTGTAGCGCTGAACCTTGCATGAAGGTCATCAGTCACGGGAATTATACGATGGATGACGATTGATTGCTGCAGAAACTTGTTGAGCTTATACGTCAGCCGCACCTCATCAATCTTCCGGGCTGTATCAAAATGTGCTACCATCATACGAGCATGCACACCCGCATCCGTCCTTCCGGCTCCCGTGACGGAGACAGGTTCTCGTAACAGCGTACTCAAAGCATGCTCCAACTCTTCCTGCACACTCATACCATTGGGTTGTATCTGCCACCCATGGTAGTCAGTACCATCATACGATAAGTAGATAAAATATCTTTTCATTGATTTCCTTTCTTCGTGCAAAATTAGTTATTTTTTTGCATAAAATGAAGGAATTTCTATAAAAACACATCGTGAAGGAATTCCTTCAACGGGAAGTGGTAGATTCCTCGAACGACAATTTCCGTTGTAGGATTATTCTGAAGACGAGAAAGAGCGTTAAGAGGAGACCGTAAACGGCCAGCAGTTGTCCTAATGTCCAATGGATGTCTGAGATGACGGGATGCGGAAGCATGGCACACCAATCGTTGTAGTCTTGAATGATCTGTAGGAGGATCTTCATAGCCCATATGATATAGGTTTGAAAGAAAGGACATATCTGAAAGAGCATGAAAAAGATGCTATGATACAAGAGGAGAGTGACGCAGGGGATGATCACCAGATTGGAGAGAAAGTACATCAAGGAGAACTGATGGAAGTAGTAAGCGGCCAAGGGAGCGGTGGTAATCTGTGCTGCCGTACTCACTACGAACAACTCCCATGACCATCGGATAAGAGGATTGTGGATTTGTTGAAATATATTTACAATACTTTTGTATATCACAATAATGCCGAGGACAGATAAGAAAGACAACTGGAATCCTATATCAAAAAGATCATGCGGGTGGATCAAAAGCATGAGTATTGCCGTGAAAGAGAGGATGTTAAGCGAGATTCCGTCTCGTGAAAGAAGTCGGGCGATGGAATAAACCGTGAGCATCATCGTCGCCCTGATCACCGAGGGAGAAGATCCGGTGAGTAAGGCGAAATACCAGATGGCGGGAAGGGTGAGTAGAAGGGTGACACGCTGCCGGTGGCGATAGTTCCTGACAAAGGAAAAGAGGATGCGGAATAGGAGTTGAAAAAGGGTGAACACGATACCAGCATGCAATCCGGACAGGGCTAATATGTGCGAGGAACCACTTGTTGAGAATTTACTTCTTATATTTCTATTTAATAAGGACTTATCTCCAAGTGTTATAGCATAAATCAAAGGCTTTTGCTCCTCTGTAAAATCATAGTTGTCATACATACAGAGGAGACGTGCTCGCCACTGAAGTGCCCTCTGTGAAGATGTATCTATGAAACCGTTCTTTTCAGTAACATTCCATGAGCCATCGTAGTTATCATCCGCCATTCCCATCCGCACCATTCCCAAGAAGAAAATCGTCACGGAAAGAACCACCGACTGTCCTACCCTATAACGAGACAAAAAGAAGTTTGTCAGGAAGGAGACAGCGAATAGGAGCAGTTGTATTTGTACGTCAATAAATTTTGACAGATATACGCTCAACAACATACCTGATATCAAGAAGAGAGCCACTCTCAGGAGGGGTATTGTCTGCCATTTACCATTTGTTCTCATAATAGTGTTTAAAGGTGTTTGCAAAGATATCACAAAAAGAGATGAATTCGTTTGTAATCCGATTTTTTCTTGTCAAGAAAAGAAAAATATTGTTAGCAGTGAGAGGAGGATATTTTGCCGCATAACAAGAAAAAACAAAGGTATTATGAAGATATTTGGAAAATTATGCTTAATTTTGCAGGCCAATACGATGTATTGGCGGATATTAGAATTTACAAAAATACAATAAAGAGATATGAGAAAAATAGTAATATTCCTGTTGTTGATGACAATGGTGCAAGCAATATGGGCTGCCAAGGCACAGAGAGGACCGACGAGGATCAAGCAGAAAGACGGCACGACGCTGGTGATCCGCAGTTATGGTGACGAGCACTGGAATTATAAGACGACGATGGACGGCGTCCTGCTGTATCACGAGGGTTACGACTACTATATCGCCCAGGTGGAAGCGGACGGTACGTTGAGCAATACCGGGATCCTCGCCCACGAGCAAACCCTCCGCACAGAAGAGGAGTTGGCCGCAATCGGAAAGCAGGACAGAGAGAAGTTCTTCCTGCAAGGTGAGCGACAGCGCATAAGAAGAAGGGAGCCTGTAGTGGTGGATGACACGTTTTTTCCACACACGGGAACTCCGAAAGTTCTGGTTATATTAGCAGAGTTTCAGGATATGACCTTCTGGGACAGTGACGCAAAAGCTGTCTTCCATCAATATCTTAACGCCGGCGGAAAGCCCTCCAGCGAAGTGGGAGATAATTCAAAGGGCACCGTGTCAAGAAATTACGCCAGTGTGGCCTACTACTTCAATGACATGAGCTTCGGGGCTTTCCGTCCCAAGTTCGATGTCTATGGACCGGTGAAGCTATCGAACAACCTGAATTATTATGGTGAGGGCAGCAGTGACCACATGGATCGTTTCATCCCTGAGGTATGTCAGTTGGCTGATGAGGAGGTGGACTTCTCCCAGTATGATTCGAACAATGATGGGACGGTGGATATTGTCTGCGTGATATTTGCCGGATACTCCGAGGCAACAAACGGAAACTCCGATGACTGCATCTGGCCTAAGGAATCCTACATCAATGGTGTGAATTACGACGGTAAACAGATATACCGCTATATGGTCAGCGCCGAGCGTAACGGTACCCCTAAGGATAACACTACCACAAAATATATTAACGGCGTGGGCGTATTCTGCCATGAGTTTTCTCACTGTCTCGGATTACCCGACTTCTACCCCACCACCACAGCCGCACAAAATGCTGCTAATCCTGCCATGGAGTACTGGGATCTGATGGATGGTGGTGAGTATGTGAGTAATGGATGGTACCCCACGGAATACACGGCTTGGGAGCGTGAGGCTATGGAATGGATGACCATCGACACGCTAAAAGAGGCCGGAAAGGTTACGCTGAAAGCCCATAGCCAAGTGCAAGGTGCTGAAGACGTGACGGCCTACCGTATCATGAATGATAATGATCCAACGGGAAAGGAATATATCATCATTGAGAATATACAGAAAAAAGGATGGAACTCTAAACTACCGGCAAGCGGCATGATGATCACACATGTGGACTATGATGAGACGGCCTTCAAACTTCCTCAGAATCGCCCGAATAACGAGATAGGTCACTCGCGCTATACCCTCTTTGCCGCCGATGGGAAAGTGTTCAGCTCTTATGACCCATCCTACACCGATGATATATACATCAAAGAAATGGAGGGTGACCTATACCCGGGAGCCGACAACGTCACCTCCATCAGCAGTTTTCAGATGTACTCTGGCACAATGAACAAACCCTTTTACAACATCAAGGAAGAAAATGGCATTGTCACTTTTGACTTCCTGCAGGCCACGGGTATCAAAGGAGTAAGGGAGCAGATGATGGAAGACAAAAAGATTTACGCCCTCGACGGCACCTATATGGGCACCGACCGCGGTGTGCTGAGGAAAGGAATTTATATTGTAAACAATAAGAAAATAGTTATAAAATAAGAGTTTAGGGACAGGACCGCTTCGTATACCTGTCCCCTTTAAATTCACAAACTTATAAACTCAAATGATAACAGTAACGAATTTAGCAATTCAGTTTGGCAAACGGGTGTTGTATAAAGATGTGAACATCAAGTTCACCAACGGGAATATCTATGGCGTGATAGGTGCCAACGGCGCCGGAAAATCAACACTGCTGAAGGCGATCAGCGGAGAACTGGAACCCAACAAAGGTAGCGTGGAGCTGGCACCGGGAGAGCGTCTATCGGTATTGGATCAGGACCATTTCAAATACGACAACTTCAACGTGATGGATACCGTACTGATGGGACATCAACCGCTGTGGGATAATATGAAACAGCGGGAGGTGCTCTATGCAAAACCGGAGATGACTGAAGAAGACGGAAACTTAGCCGCTGAGCTGGAACTGAAGTTTGCGGAGATGAACGGCTGGGAAGCAGAGAGCGAAGCTGCACAGCTGCTACAGAACCTCGGCATCAAAGAGGAGTTGCACTACAAACAGATGAGTGAGCTGTCGAACAACGAGAAGGTGCGTGTGATGCTGGCCAAGGCACTCTTCGGACATCCCGACAACCTACTGCTCGACGAGCCTACCAACGACCTCGACCTAGACACCGTACAGTGGCTGGAGGGATATCTGAGTAATCTGGAGCAAACTGTCCTGGTGGTCAGCCACGACCGTCACTTCCTCGATGCGGTGAGTACCCAGACCGTGGATATCGACTTTGGTAAGGTGACCGTCTTCGCAGGTAATTACTCTTTCTGGTATCAGAGTTCACAGTTGGCTCTGCGCCAGGCTCAGAACCAGCGACAGAAAGCCGAGGAAAAACGTAAGGAATTGGAGGAGTTTATCCGCCGCTTCTCTGCCAACGTAGCCAAGAGTAAACAAACCACCTCCCGTAAGAAGATGCTGGAGAAGCTCACCGTGGAGGAGATCCGTCCGTCAAGCAGAAAATACCCGGGCATCCTATTTAATATGGAGCGTGAACCGGGCAACCAAATCCTGGAGGTGGAAGGACTGAAAGCTGTAGATGCCGACGGGACACTCCTCTTCGACAACGTCAACTTCAATATCGAAAGAGGACAGAAAACGGTATTCCTGAGTCATAACCCCAAGGCCATGACGGCCCTCTTTGAAATCATTAACGGAAACCGCAAGGCGGACGCCGGCACCTACAAATGGGGAATCACCATCACGACAGCATACCTGCCGCTCGATAATACCGAATTCTTTAAGAGCGATCTGAACCTTGTCGACTGGCTCTCGCAGTATGGCACCGGCAATGAGGTGATGATGAAAGGATACCTTGGCAGGATGCTCTTCAAGCAAGAGGAAGTGGAGAAAAAGGTGAGCGTGCTCTCCGGCGGTGAGAAGATGCGCTGTATGATTGCCCGTATGCAACTGAAGAATGCCAACTGCCTGATTCTCGACACGCCTACCAACCACCTCGACCTGGAGAGTATCCAGGCCTTCAATAACACCCTTATGGGATTCAAGGGCAACGTGCTTTTCGCCAGTCATGACCATGAATTTATCAATACCGTGGCCGACCGTATCATCGAACTGACGCCGAAAGGAACCATCGATAAACTGATGACCTACGATGACTATATCTACGACGAGAGTATCAAGGTACAAAAAGCAAAGATGTATGAATAGATTGGCATAGTTTTTGTCTATGATTTGGAAAAAGAATAAAAAGATGGAAAAGGATATATTAAACGATGAGCTGCTCAACAATGAGGAGCAGAACGAGAACACAGACAATCAAGTGAACGAGAAATCCACTGAGAAAGATACAGTGGAGACGGAAAATGTTTGCCAAGAGACAGATGAGGAAGAGATGACGGATGACAAGGAGTCAGCTGATGCCCCTGCCGATGACAAGGCGTCAGACACTGAGAAAGATGAGGAACAGAATGCCCTCGACAAAGCTCTGGATAAGATTTCTGAGCTACAGGACAAGTATCTTCGCTCGGTAGCAGAGTTTGACAACTACCGCAAGCGTACGCTGAAAGAGAAGACGGAATTAATCCTGAACGGCTCGGAGAAGGCTGTCAGTGCAGTTCTTCCTATTGTGGATGACATTGAGCGGGCCATTGCCAACGGTCAGAACACTGAAGATCCGGAAGTGTTGAAAGAGGGTATGTTGCTGATTTATCAGAAGTTTGAGAAGGTTTTGGAGGGTTTAGGCGTGAAGAAGATCGACACCACTGATGCCGACTTCGATGTCGACATCCACGAGGCAGTGGCGATGGTGCCTGGCATGGGCGATGACAAGAAAGGGAAGGTCATCGACTGTATCCAGACCGGTTATAAGTTGAATGACAAGGTGATACGTCATGCTAAAGTGGCGGTAGGACAGTAATACAAGAGAGATGGCAAAGAGAGATTATTATGAGGTCTTGGGGGTTGACAAAAATGCCTCTGAGGATGATATCAAGAAGGCGTATCGTAAGATAGCCATCAAGTATCATCCGGACCGTAACCCCGGAAATAAAGAGGCCGAAGAGAAATTCAAAGAGGCAGCAGAGGCTTATGATGTGCTTCATGATCCACAGAAACGTCAGCAATACGATCAGTTTGGCTTTGACGGTCCTCAGGGTATGGGTGGCTTTGGCGGCTTCAGTAGCGGTGGTTTCTCTATGGATGATATCTTCTCTATGTTCGGTGATGTCTTCGGAGGACGTGGAGGCTTCAGCGGTTTTGGCGGTTTTGGCGGCGGACAGCGCCAGACCACGCAGCACCGTGGTTCAGATCTTCGGCTGAAGGTACGTCTTACCCTACAGGAGGTATCCACCGGTGTCACGAAGAAATTCAAGGTCAAGAAAGATGTCATCTGTGATCATTGCCACGGCTCCGGCGCGGAGAAAGGCAGTAGCAGTGAGACCTGCGCTACCTGTCATGGCAGTGGTGTGGTGACACGCACTACACAGAGTCTGTTCGGAGTGATGCAGAGTCAGAGTGTCTGTCCTACCTGCGGTGGTGAAGGCAAGGTCATCAAGAATAAATGTAAGTACTGCGGTGGCACAGGCATCGTGAAAGGCGAGGAGGTGGTGGAAATCAAGATTCCCGCCGGTGTAGCCAGTGGCATGGTAGTGAACGTACCGGGCAAGGGTAATGCCGGCATCCATAATGGTGTAGCAGGTAATATCCAAGTGCTCATCGATGAAGAGGAGAACGACACCTTCATCCGTGACGGTCAAGATGTGATCTACAACCTGCTGCTCGACTTCCCCACGGCTTCCTTGGGCGGAAACGTGGAGATTCCCACTATCGAGGGAACGAAGGTTAGGATAAAGATTGAGCCGGGCACACAACCCGGTAAGACATTACGTCTGAGAGGTAAAGGTCTTCCCGCCGTTCAGGGCTACGGATCCGGAAGGGGGGATCTTGTGGTGAATATCAGCGTGTTTGTGCCTAAGTCGCTCAGTCGTGACGAGAAGAACGTGCTGGAGAAATTGAAGGACAGTGACAACTTCAAGGGCGACAGCTCTACAAAGAAAACTATCTTCAACAAGTTCAAGAATTATTTCAATTAATGAACTATCAAGAAACCATAGAATATCTATACAATGCTGCACCTACCTTTCAGAAAGTAGGTGCAGTTGGTTATAAGGAAGGGCTCGACAACACCCTTACCCTGGATGCCCATTTTAACCATCCACACCGATTATTCAAGACCATCCATGTGGCAGGAACTAATGGTAAGGGATCCTGCTCGCATACCTTGGCGGCCATCCTTCAGGTGACAGGACTAAAAGTGGGGCTTTATACCTCCCCACATCTGGTGGATTTCCGTGAGCGTATCAAGATCAACGGGAAATGTATCCCCGAGGAATACGTCATCGATTTCGTGGAGAAGGAGCGTTCGTTCTTCGAGCCACTCCATCCGAGTTTCTTCGAGCTTACCACTGCCATGGCATTCAAATTTTTTGCTGAGGAGAAAGTGGACGTCGCCGTCATTGAAGTGGGATTAGGCGGACGGTTGGACTGCACGAATATCATCACCCCTATTCTATCTATCATCACCAATATCAGTAAGGATCACACTCAGTTTCTGGGTAATACGCTGGCAGCAATAGCCGATGAGAAGGCAGGTATTATAAAAAAAAGTGTACCCGTAGTGATCGGAGAGACGAGACCAGAGACCAAGGAGGTGTTTCTGAGAAAAGCTGACGCTATGCAGGCACCGATACGCTTCGCCGAGCATTACGATATAAGTGGTTATGACGATTGTGAGTTTCAATTGAAAGGCAGTTATCAGGAGAAGAACCGACGTACAATCTTGTGTGCGGCTGATGCCCTGCACCTGTCAAAAGCGGCCATCAAGGAAGGGATGCGCAAGGTATGTCAGATGACCGGACTATGGGGGCGCTGGCATCTGCTACAGTTGTCTCCCACCGTGATTTGCGACACTGGTCATAACGTTGGTGGATGGGAATATCTGAGTGAGCAGATCCGCAAGCAGCCCTGTCGGCGATGCCGCATCGTTTTCGGCATGGTTGACGACAAAGAGATAGAGAAAGTGATGGAGATGCTTCCGGAAGATGCTGTATATTACTGGACGCAGGCGGATACCAAACGGGCGGTTAAAGTAGAACGTGTCGCAGCCATCGGTGATCGGCTCTCCTTGAATGGCTCTTTATATAATAAAGTGATGGAGGCTTACCGTGCGGCCCTGCAGGATGCCGCGCCGGAAGATTTTATCTTTGTGGGGGGCAGCAGCTATGTGGTGGCCGATCTGCTTGTTGGTTTAGGGTTGAGAGTTTCAGGTGGGTAATAGATGGAGTAACAAGCGAGCTATGACTATTGAATGACAGTTGATGGTCAGTATCTATTAATGTTCTGAAGGGACAGGAGCTATCAGCTCAGGGCAACGCACTCGGGTAACTTTGTCTTTTTTAACAGTCCCTTTCGTTTATTTTCTTGTGTTTCATTTGCTTTTCTCATTAATTTTTATTTACTTTGCAACAAAGGATTATAAACTTAAATTAAGAGCATAATGAACAGTTCAGAGACACACAATTTATGTGGTCTGAAGAGAGAAGACTTTCAGGCCACTATCAATGGTAAGCAAACAGACCTATATCTTCTGAGAAACAGCCAAGGTAACGAAGTGGCTATCACCAATTACGGGGGTGCTATCGTAGCTATCATGGTGCCAGACAAAAACGGTAATTATGCCAATGTTATCCAGGGACATGACAACATTCAGGATGTCATCAACAGTCCGGAACCTTTCCTCTCCACCTTAATTGGCCGTTACGGCAACCGTATCAAAGAAGGAAAATTCCAATTAAATGGTAAGGAATATCAGTTGGCTATCAACAATGGCCCTAACGCCCTGCATGGCGGTCCGAAAGGATTTCATGCCCAGGTGTGGGATGCAGAGCAGATGAATGAGCAGACTGTGACGATGTGTTATGTCTCTCCTTATCTGGAGGAAGGATATACCGGAGAGCTGAAGACTATTGTCACCTTCACCTTCAACGATGAGAATGAGTTGATTATCGGATATCAGGCCACCACCAATAAGAAGACCATCATTAACCTTACTCATCATGGGTTCTTCTCCCTGGCCGGTATTGCCAACCCCACTCCTTCCATCGACGACCTCATTTGTGAGATCAACGCCGACTTCTTCATCCCTATTGATGAGAACAGTATTCCTACCGGTGAAATCCTGAGGGTGACCGGCACACCCTTTGACTTCCGTACCCCGAAAGCCGTCGGACAGGATATCAATGCCGATGATGAGCAGATCAAGAACGGAGCCGGCTACGATCACTGTTTCGTACTGAATAAGAAAGAAGAAGGAGAACTGAGTTTCGCCGCACGTATCTGTGAGCCGCATAGCGGACGATGGATGGAGGTTTACACCACAGAGCCCGGTGTGCAGGTATATACCGACAACTGGGCTGACGGCTATACAGGACAAAACGGAGCAACCTTCCCACGTCGCAGCGCTATCTGCTTTGAGGCACAGCACTTTCCCGACAGTCCTAACCGCAGCTATTTCCCCTCCGTGGTCCTTTCTCCTGAACAGAAATACGTCCAGACGACTATTTATAAGTTTGGCATCATAAAATAAGTATTACTAACCTCATAAAATAAATAATTATGGATATAGAACACGTAAGAAGTCGCTTTATCAAGCATTTTGATGGCAAGACAGGTAATATCTATGCCTCTCCGGGTCGTATCAACCTCATTGGTGAGCACACCGACTACAACGGTGGTTTCGTCTTTCCAGGAGCAGTGGATTGTGGTATTATGGCAGAGGTACGTCCCAATGGTACAAACACAGTCATGTGCTATGCCATCGACTTAAAAGACCGTGTTGAGTTTAAGGTTGATGATCCCGAAGGTCCGAAGACCAGTTGGGCACGTTATATCTACGGTATCGTCCAAGAGATGAGAAAACGCGGCGTTGACGTGAGAGGTTTCAACACAGCCTTCTCCGGTGATGTGCCTCTGGGTGCCGGTATGTCTTCATCAGCAGCCTTGGAGAGTTGCTTCGCTTTTGCCATCAACGATCTGTTTGGCGACAATAAAGTATCAAACTGGGATATGGTATTGGCAGGACAAGCCACAGAGCATAACTATTGCGGCGTGAACTGTGGTATCATGGATCAGTTTGCGAGTGTCTTTGGACAGGCAGGCAAGCTGATGCGTTTGGATTGCCGCAGCCGTGAGTTTGAGTATTATCCGTTTAATCCGCTGGGATACAAACTGGTATTGCTTAACTCCTGTGTGAAGCATGAACTAGCTGGTTCTCCGTATAACGACCGTAGAAACAGTTGTGAGAACGTGGTAAAACATATCGCTGCCAAGCACCCTGACACGGTGAAAGAGACGCTACGTGACTGCACGTGGGAAGAGCTTGACGAGGTTCGTGAGGAAGTGGGCGAGGAAGACTACAAGCGTGCCAAGTTCGTTCTCGGTGAGAAAGACCGCGTGTTGGCTGTCTGCGATGCCCTTGTAAATGGTGATTATGAGACAGTAGGAAAGAAGATGTATGAGACGCACGAAGGTTTGAGTAAAGATTACGAGGTTTCATGCGAAGAGCTTGATTTCCTTAATGATATCGCTAAAGCCAATGGTGTAACCGGTAGTCGCATCATGGGTGGTGGCTTCGGAGGATGCACCATCAATCTGGTGAAAGACGAGTTGTATGATGCCTTCATCGCTGATGCCAAGGCAAAATATGCTGAGAGATATGGCAAAGAGCCAAAAGTTATCGATGTGGTCATCGGAGACGGCTCACGCAAGGTCTGCTGATATCAGAGACGTTTCAGAATAATAACGAATACCATTGTTATTAAAAGGATATTCCTTCGTTGTGGAATATCCTTTTTTATTACATTCACACGGAACAATCATTTAAAAAGTGTAAATGATACACTTAACATGTTATTATTTTATAAAATATACCTTATTATAATACAAGATAACTAAAATAATGGTATTTTTGAGGTAAATTATATAATCAGCTACAATCATGAAAAAATTATCAATCTTAATCGCAGGACTCGGAATGGCAGCCATTCTGTGTTCTTCATGTTCAAATGGTACAAAGCTCACAATGTCAGGCCTTGACCCTGCAGCTTTCGACACCGTGATTAATGAGAAGCCTGTTCAGTTGTACACCCTTAAGAACGCCAAAGGCATGGAAGTGTGCGTCACCAACTTCGGTGGACGTGTGGTATCTATCATGGTGCCCGACAAGAATGGAATACCACAGGATGTCGTGCTCGGCTTTGACAATATCCATCAGTATGCAGACTCCGTAAACAGTCCAAGTGACTTTGGTGCAGCTATCGGTCGATATGCCAACAGAATCAAGAACGGACAGCTCACCATCGACGGAGAGAAGATCCAGTTGCCGCAGAACAACTTCGGGCACTGCCTGCATGGAGGTCCTTCCGGATGGCAGTATCAGGTGTATGAGGCAAATCAGCCTTCAGAGAACTTGCTCCAGCTGACCATGAAGAGTCCTGATGGTGACAACAACTTCCCAGGCAATATAACAGCAACCGTTACCTATACCCTGACGAACGACAACGCTCTGGATATCGCCTACACTGCTACGACAGACAAGAAGACCGTTATCAATATGACCAACCACTCTTACTTCAACCTCAACGGTGATCCCAACGTGAATATCGAGAACCACAAACTCCAGATGAACGCTTATATCTACACGCCGTCTGACGAAACCTATATGACAACCGGCGACACCGCTTGGGTAAAGGGTACTCCGATGGACTTTCTCGAACTGCGTGAGATTGGGGAGAACGTGAATAACTTCGACTATAAACCCATCAAGAATGCCAACGGCTTTGACCACAACTGGTGCCTGGCATCCTATAATGACGGTAAGGGTAACGACAAACAGATCTCCTGCACCCTCTACTCTCCTGTCACAGGCATTAAGATGGATGTTTATACCAATGAGCCGGGCGTGCAACTCTATACCGGTAATTTCCTCGATGGCTCCGTGAAAGGAAAGAAAGGCATCGTCTATCAGAAGCATGCTGGTGTCTGTCTGGAGACACAGAAATATCCTGACAGTCCAAACAAGAAAGGATGGCCTTCACCCTATCTGGCACCAGGTGAGAAATACTACTCACACTGTATCTATAAGTTCAGCGTAGCACAATAACTTGCAATGAATCAATTAATCATCTAAATATTTTTTAAAAAGTAATATGGCAATATTAGACTGGATCGTCATCGGCGTCTTCGTATGTGCGCTCGTTGGCATCGTACTCTGGGTTGTATCCCAGAAAAACAACAACTCCGCCGACTATTTTCTTGGCGGTCGTGATGCAACATGGATTGCTATCGGAGCATCCCTCTTCGCATCAAACATCGGATCAGAGCACCTCATCGGTTTAGCAGGCACAGGTGCTGCCAGTGGTATGGCAATGGCTCACTGGGAGATTCAGGGATGGATGATCCTCCTGCTCGGATGGGTATTCGTTCCTTTCTACACTCGTAGTATGGTATATACCATGCCGGAATTCCTGGAAAGACGTTTCAACCCACAGAGTCGAACGATCCTTTCCACCATCTCTCTAATCAGTTATGTGCTCACCAAGGTTGCCGTTACGGTATATGCCGGTGGACTGGTATTCCAGCAGGTTTTCGGCATCAAGGAACTGTGGGGTATCGACTTCTTCTGGATCGCAGCCATCGGACTGGTTATCATTACCGCTATCTACACCATCTTCGGCGGTATGAAGAGTGTGCTCTATACCTCCGTGCTGCAGACACCTATCCTTCTCTTAGGATCACTGATTATCCTCGCCCTCGGACTGAAAGAGCTCGGTGGATGGGATCAGATGCTTCAGTTGTGTGATGTGAAACCTAACTATGAAGGTGCTCAGGGAACGATGATTCACCTGATGCGTTCCAACAGCGACCCGCAGTACCCATGGCTGGGAGCACTCCTGGGATCTGCCATTATCGGCTTCTGGTATTGGTGTACAGACCAGTATATCGTACAGCGTGTGCTCTCCGGAAAAAATGAGCGTGAGGCTCGCCGTGGTACTATCTTCGGTGCTTATCTGAAGCTGTTGCCCGTTTTCCTCTTCCTTATCCCCGGTATGATTGCTTTCGCTATCCATCAGAAATATATCGGTGCTGGTGGCGATGGATTTCTCCCGCTGCTCCCGAATGGTAATCCTAATGCCGATGCAGCCTTCCCCACCCTCGTGGCTAAATTGTTGCCGGCAGGTGTAAAAGGTCTTGTGGTTTGTGGTATCCTCGCTGCTTTGATGAGTTCACTGGCATCCCTGTTCAACTCATCAGCAATGCTTTTTACTATCGACTTCTACAAGCGTCTGCGTCCACAGACTTCTGAGAAAGCCTTGGTTCGTATCGGTCAGGCTGCCACCGTGATCATCGTGATCTTAGGTATCCTGTGGATTCCTATCATGCGTAGTGTCGGTGACGTACTTTATTCTTATCTACAGGATGTTCAGAGTGTGCTCGCCCCGGGTATTGCCGCTACCTTCCTGCTCGGAATCTGCTGGAAGCGTGCCTCTGCCAAGGGTGGTATGTGGGGTCTGCTCTCCGGTCTGCTCATCGGTCTTACCCGTCTGGGTGCAAAGGTTTATTACAGTAATACACCCGACGCCGCACAGACTTGGTTCAAAAGTGTATTCTATGACTTCAACTGGCTGTTCTTCTGCGGTTGTATGCTCTTAGTTTGTCTCTTGGTGGTGATCGTTGTCAGTCTATGTACAAAGGCTCCCGATCCCAAGAAAATCGAAGGACTGGTGTTCGGTACCGCCACACCAGAGCAGAAAGCTGCCTCCCGCGCTTCTTGGAATGGATGGGATGTATTCCACTCATGTGTCATCCTCGGTTTCACCATTGCATTCTATATCTATTTCTGGTAAGCAATGACAACCTATTATTCTGGAGTTTCCAAGACGTATGTGTCCGTAGACTGCATCATCTTTGGGTTTGACGAAGACAAACTCAAGTTGATGCTTGGCAAGCGCCAGATGGATCCAGGAAGAGGTGAATGGTCGTTATACGGTGGCTTTGTCGGCAATGATGAAAGTGTCGACGAAGCCGCTTACCGGGTACTCTATGAGTTGACAGGACTTAAGGATCTGTACATGCGTCAGGTAGCCGCCTTTGGAGCTGTCGATCGAGATCCTGGTGAGCGTGTGATCTCCATCGCTTATTGCGCACTGATCAAAATCAGCGACTATGACCATCGTCTTTACGAAGAGCATGGGGCTGCTTGGGTAGATCTCGACAATCTGCCGCCACTCTACTCTGATCATCAAGAGATGGTTCAGAAAGCGATATCCCTACTGAGAAAGAGTATCCATACAGAACCTATCACAAACAGTCTTCTTCCAGACTATTTCACTTTAACACAGCTACAGCATGTGTATGAGGCGATATTGGGAGAACCCATCGACAAGCGTAACTTCCGTAAACGGATTATGAGCATCGACGTGGTGGAGAAGACAGAAATGATTGATAAAAAAACATCTAAACGTGGTGCAGCCCTATACTGTTTTAATAATAAATATCAGGACAGCCATTTATAAAGAACAATTATGTTAGAAGAACTGAAAGAAAAAGTATTTAGAGCAAACCTCGACTTGGTGAAACACAATCTGGTCATCTTTACCTGGGGTAATGTGTCAGCAATCGACAGAGAGAAAGGATTGATGGTAATCAAACCATCGGGTGTCAGCTATGACATGATGAAAGCATCCGACATGGTAGTGGTAGACTTAGAGACAGGAAAAGTGGTAGAGGGAGACCTCAATCCCTCCTCTGACACCCCCACCCATCTGGTGTTATATCGCGCCTTCCCCGAGATTGGTGGCATCGTACATACCCACTCCACCTATGCCACTGCATGGGCACAGGCAGGTAAGGACATTCCCAATATCGGTACTACCCACGCCGACTATTTCCATGATGAGATACCTTGCACCGATGACATGACCGCAGACCAGATGGATGCCTATGAACATAACACGGGCGTTGTCATCGTAGACCGTATCAAGAAGGGGAACATCAATCCCGTGCATACCCCGGGCGTATTGGTAAAGAACCACGGTCCGTTCTCCTGGGGTAAGGATGCCGACAATGCAGTATATAATGCCGTGGTGATGGAGCAGGTGGCTAAAATGGCGTTCGTTTCCTTCTGTGTCAACCCCGAGACTACGATGAATCCCTTGCTCATCGAGAAGCACTTCAGCCGTAAGCATGGGCCTAATGCTTATTACGGACAGAAAAAATAATTCATTTCCACTGATAAATGATACTTGAGAAATAATAATTAATAATTAACGTTCCCGTTAACGTTCCCGTTTAAAATTAGTATTATGACAGCATTTGATAACTTAGAGATTTGGTGGGTGACTGGTGCACAGTTGCTCTATGGAGGTGACGCCGTTGTTCAGGTAGATGGTCACTCCAAGGAAATGGTAGATAATCTTAACGCCAGCGGTAATATACCCGTTAAGATCGTATATAAAGGCACAGCCAACTCCTCCAACGAGGTGGAGGCCGTGATGAAAGCCGCCAACAACGATGAGAAGTGTATTGGTATCATCACTTGGATGCACACCTTCTCACCAGCAAAGATGTGGATCAAGGGTCTGCAGGACCTACAGAAGCCATTACTTCACTTCCACACCCAGTATAACGCAGAGATTCCATGGGAGACGATGGACATGGACTTCATGAACCTCAACCAGAGTGCTCACGGAGACATCGAGTTCGGACATATCTGCACCCGTATGCGTGTCCCTCGTAAAGTGGTTTGCGGCTATTGGAAGAATGAGGATGTACAGAAGAAGATTGCCGTGTGGGCACGTGTGTCTGCCGGTATCGCTGATGCTCACAACGTACGTTGTCTGATGTTCGGTATGAATATGAACAATGTGGCTGTTACCGATGGTGACCGTGTGGAGTTTGAGCAGCGCATGGGTTATCATGTAGACTACTATCCCGTCAGCTCCTTGATGGATTATTTCAAGAAGATTACCGATGAGGAGGTTGAGGCACTGGTTGAAGAATATAAGAAATGCTACACCATCAAGATCGACGAGAGTGGAGAAGAGGTATATTGGCAGAAGGTGAGAAACGCCGCTAAGGCTGAGATCGCCCTGCGTCGTGTCCTCAAAGACGAAGGTGCCACCGCTTTCACTACCAACTTCGATGACCTCGGTGATGCTGATATCAACGATCCGAACTTCGTAGGATTCGACCAGATTCCTGGTTTGGCATCACAACGTCTGATGGCTGAAGGTATCGGCTTTGGCGCTGAGGGTGACTGGAAGACCGCCTGTCTATATCGCACACTATGGGTGATGCAGCAAGGTATGCCTACCGGATGCTCCTTCCTTGAGGACTACACGCTCAACTTCGCCGGCGACCGAAGCTCTTGTCTGCAGAGTCACATGTTGGAGGTATGTCCACTCATCGCCGTTGACAAGCCCAAGCTCGAGGTACACTTCCTCGGCATCGGTATCCGTAAACAGCAGACAGCCCGTCTGGTATTCACCTCAAAGGTAGGTCATGGCATCAAGGCCACCGTAGTAGATCTCGGCAACCGCTTCCGTCTAATCTCACAGGAGGTGGAATGCATAGAGCCAAAGCCCATGCCAAACCTTCCCGTGGCTTCCGCCCTGTGGGTTCCCCAGCCTACCTTCGAGATCGGCGCCGGCGCATGGATCCTCGCAGGTGGTACTCACCACAGTGCCTTCTCGTATGACATCACCGAAGAATACTGGGAGGATTTCGCTGAGATTCTGGGACTTGAATATGTAAAGATCAACAAGGATACGAAGACCTTCGATTTCAAGCAGACACTCCGTAACAACGAGGTGTATTATATGTTGAATAAATCCTTGATGTAAAAAGGCACAGAGAGCACGGAGAAGACAGAGAACGAAGTTATCCTTGAGCTCAAAGCCGTCAATAGCATTATGCCAGTGAACGAGCATCAACTGATGATCTATCTCTAACTCACTCAGAAGAACCTGGGACTAATCATAAATTTCAATGTACCCCGCCTAGTTGACGGTGTCAGAAGAAGAATTTATGGATAACCCTCTCGGCAAATCCCCTCTGAGAAATCTGTCTTCTCTGAGCCCTCTGTGAATTAATTATTATTAATTATGACAGCAAAACAAATTATAGAAAACGGTAAGGCTATTCTCGGTATCGAGTTTGGTTCTACCCGTATCAAAGCCGTGCTGATAAACCCCGACCACAAGGTCATCGCACAGGGAAGCCACAACTGGGAGAACCAGTTGGTTGACGGTCTGTGGACCTACAGTCTCGAGGCAATCTGGTTTGGCTTGCAAGACTGCTATGCGAATCTCCGTCGGGAGGTTCGCGAGAAATACGACACTGAGATAGAGATTCTCGCATCTATCGGCATCAGCGCCATGATGCATGGCTATATGGCATTCAACGAGAAGAATGAGATTCTCGTGCCTTTCCGTACATGGAGAAACACCAATACAGGTAAGGCCGCCAAGGAACTATCCGACCTCTTTGTCTATAATATCCCTCTCCGCTGGAGTATCTCCCACCTCTATGAGGCTATCCTCGACAATGAGGAGCATATCAAGGACATCAAGTTCCAGACAACATTGGCAGGCTATATCCATTGGCAGCTCACTGGCTGTAAGGTATTGGGCATCGGCGATGCCTCCGGTATGATGCCGGTAGACCCCGAAACGAAGACATACAACTCCGCCATGGTGGAGAAGTTTAATAAGCTGATAGCCCCCTGCGGCTTCGGCTGGACGATCCTCGATATTTTCCCCAAGGTTCTGGTGGCCGGCGAGAACGCCGGATTCCTCACCCCTGAGGGAGCACACAAACTGGATATCTCCGGACACCTCAAGGCCGGCATTCCTCTCTGTCCTCCGGAAGGCGATGCAGGCACGGGCATGGCAGCCACCAACGCCGTAAAGCAACGTACAGGTAATGTGTCGGCAGGAACCTCCTCCTTCTCAATGATCGTTCTGGAGAAAGACCTATCCAAGCCCTATGAGCCCATCGATATCGTCACAACTCCTGATGGCAGTCTGGTGGCTATGGTTCACTGTAACAACTGCACATCGGATATCAATGCATGGGTGAACCTCTTCAAGGAGTATCAGGAGATGATGGGTATTCCCGTGGATATGAATGAAATATACACTAAATTGTTCAACAAAGCCCTTGAAGGCGATACCGACTGTGGTGGACTGATGGCTTATAACTATGTCTCCGGAGAGCCTATCACAGGACTGGCCGATGGTCGTCCTCTCTTCGTGCGCTCCGCCAGTGATAAGTTCAACTTGGCCAACTTCATGCGCACTCATCTATATGGCGCGATCGGTGTGTTGAAGATTGGTAATGATATCCTCCTGAAAGAAGAGAATGTGAAGGTTGACCGTATCACAGGTCATGGTGGCTATTTCAAGACCAAGGGTGTCGGACAACGGATGTTGGCAGCAGCCCTCAACTCTCCCATCTCAGTCATGGAGACCGCAGGAGAAGGCGGTGCCTGGGGTATTGCCCTGCTGGCCGCTTACCTGGTGAACAACGACAAGAAACAGTCTTTGGCCGACTACCTTGAGGAGACAGTTTTCGCCGGTGATGCTGGTGTGGAGATTGCCCCCACCAAAGAGGATGTGGCTGGCTTCAATCGCTATATCGAGAGCTACAAGCGTGGTCTCGCCATCGAGAAAGCTGCCGTAGAGAACAAGTAAGGGGAGTAAAAAGGAAGTAAAAGGGAAGTTAAAGGGATGAATCCTTGTTCCCTTCTGAAAACAATATAAATAAATGAAGAAAATACTATTTATTTACGTTCTGTTCATGAGTTTCCTGGGGGTCAGTGCTCAGGATGCCACCGTGAGCATCCAGGCTAACCAAGGAAAGAACAAGATTTATAAAGAGATTTATGGACAGTTCGCAGAACATCTGGGATCTTGTATCTATGGCGGACTGTGGGTGGGTGAGAACTCTCCCATCCCTAACACCAACGGCTATCGTACAGATGTCCTCAACGCTCTGAAAGCCTTACAGATACCTGTCCTAAGGTGGCCTGGTGGTTGCTTTGCCGATGAGTATCATTGGATGGACGGTATCGGTCCGCGTAACCAGCGTCCATCGATGAAGAACAACAATTGGGGTGGTACAATCGAGGACAACTCCTTCGGTACACACGAGTTTCTCAATCTCTGTGAGATGCTGGGTTGTGAACCGTATATCAGCGGTAATGTGGGCTCAGGCACCGTGGAAGAACTTGCCAAATGGGTAGAGTATATGACTTCTGAAGATGGCACACCGATGGCAAAGCTTCGTCAGCAGAATGGTCGTCAGAAGCCCTGGAAGGTGAAGTACCTCGGTGTCGGTAATGAGAGTTGGGGCTGCGGCGGTAATATGCGTCCGGAGTACTACAGCGATTTGTATCGCCGTTATTCCACCTATTGCCGTAATTACGATGACAACAAACTGTTTAAGATTGCTAGTGGCGCCAGCGACTACGACTATAATTGGACAAAGGTGCTGATGAGCAATGCCCGTAACCACATGAGCGGACTGTCACTGCATTACTACACTGTCACCGGTTGGAGCGGCAGCAAGGGATCAGCTACGAAGTTCGACAACGACAACTACCTTTGGACACTGGGTAAGTGTCTAGAGATAGAAGATGTCATCAAGAAGCACTGTGCTATCATGGATGAGAAAGATCCTAAGAAGAAGGTTGGACTGATGGTCGATGAATGGGGCACATGGTGGGATGAGGAGCCAGGTACGATAAAAGGTCACCTCTACCAGCAGAACTCCATGCGTGACGCCATGGTAGCTGCCCTCTCGCTCAATGTCTTTCATCGGCACACCGACCGTGTGCGCATGGCGAATATCGCACAGGTGGTCAACGTCCTGCAGAGTATGATCCTCACCGATCAGAAAGGGAGCGGGCATATGGTACTCACCCCTACCTATTATGTCTTCGAGATGTACAAACATTTCCAGGAGGCTACCTATCTGCCCACCACCGTGAAATGTGACCAACTCACTGTTCGCCGCGACATCAACAAGGAGATCAAGAAAAACGATACCGAAAGCTATCGCACTGTACCCGTCATCAACGCTTCGAGCGCACTGAAAGCAGATGGCTCGTTGGTGCTCTCTCTTACTAATGTGGCTGTTGACAAGAAAAAAGAGGTGGCCGTGGAGATCAACAAACTGATGAATGAGAAAGGTAAGGAGAGAATTCTGAAAGAGGCCACTGCACGTATCCTCACGTGTAAAGATATCACCGATTACAATGACTTCGAGAATCCTGACCGTGTAAAAATTGTCGATTTTAAAGACTTCAAACTCAAGAAGAACAAGCTCACCGTGAAGATTCCCGCCAAGAGCATCTTGGTATTCGAGGTGAAATGACAAATAATAAATAAATTATAATAATCTTATGAATAGTAAGCAATTAATGAACAAGGCAGCCGATAATATCCGTATACTGGCTGCTTCAATGGTAGAAAAAGCAAAGTCAGGACATCCGGGCGGTGCTATGGGCGGTGCCGACTTTATCAACGTGCTCTTCTCAGAGTTCCTCGTTTACGATCCTGAGAATCCCTCATGGGCCGGACGTGACCGTTTTTTCCTCGACCCCGGTCATATGTCACCGATGCTCTATAGTGCGTTATGCTTGCAAGGGAAATTCTCCCTCGAGGAGGTGGCTCAGTTCCGTCAGTGGGACTCTCCCACTCCAGGGCATCCCGAACGTAACATCGCCCGCGGCATAGAGAACACTTCCGGTCCGCTCGGACAAGGACATACTTTTGCGGCCGGTGCTGCCGTGGCACAGAAATTCCTACAGGCACGTTTGGGCACTGCTCCTCTGCAGCATAAGATCTATGCCTATATCTCCGATGGTGGTGTAGAGGAAGAGATATCTCAGGGCACCGGTCGTCTGGCTGGCATTCTCGGTCTCGACAACCTCATCATGTTCTACGACTCCAACGATATCCAGCTCTCCACGGAGTGCAAGATGGTGATGGCCGAAGATACAGAGGCTAAGTACAAGGCTTGGGGATGGAACGTTATGACAATCAACGGCAACGACCCCGACGAGATACGCACTGCGCTGACAACCGCTCAGGAGCCCAACGGTCACCCCACCCTCATCATCGGTAAGACGGTCATGGGAAAGGGTGCGCTGCGTGCCGACGGCACCAGCTATGAAGCCTGCATCAACACACATGGTGCTCCTCTTGGTGGTGATGCTTATGTAAACACGATCAAGAACTTGGGTGGTAACCCCGAAGATCCTTTCCAGATCTTCCCAGAGGTGAAAGAACTGTATGCCAAGCGCTGTGTAGAGCTCAAGAAGATTGTGAACGACCGTAAGGCTCAGGAAGCAGAGTGGGCTGCTGGTCATCCAGAACAGGCACAACTTATGAAAGAGTGGTTCAGCGGCAAGGCACCGAAGGTTGACTGGAGTGCAGTCGTACAGAAGGAAGGTAGTGCCACACGTGCCGCCTCCGCCGCCTGTCTGGGAGTGCTGGCCGAGCAGGTTCCCAATATGATTTGCGCCTCCGCCGACCTCTCCAACTCCGATAAGACTGACGGCTTCCTGAAGAAAACCAAGAGTCTGCAGCGTGGCGACTTCGAGGGTGCGTTCTTCCAGGCAGGTGTCGCTGAGCTCACCATGGCTTGTATGTGTATCGGTATGTACCTCCATGGGGGTGTCATCCCCGCCTGCGGCACTTTCTTCGTCTTCTCCGACTATATGAAGCCCGCCGTGCGTATGGCTGCCCTAATGGAAGTGCCTATTAAGTTCATCTGGACACACGATGCTTTCCGTGTGGGTGAGGATGGTCCTACCCATGAACCCGTGGAGCAAGAAGCTCAGATACGACTGATGGAAAAGTTGAAGAATCACTCCGGCAAAGACTCCGTACGTGTCTTCCGTCCGGCCGACGCTGACGAGACCACTGTCTGCTGGGCCATGGCCATGGAGAACGTAGAGACACCTACAGCCCTGATCTTCTCCCGTCAAAATATCGCTAAGTTGCCGGCCGGCAATGACTATGAGCAGGCTCGCAAGGGTGCCTATGTGGTAGCCGGTTCTGATGAGGATTATGATATTATCCTGCTGGCCGACGGTTCAGAGGTATCTACCCTCGTGGCCGGAGCCGAACTGCTGCGTAAGGATGGCATCAAGATCCGTATTGTCAGTGTGCCGTCAGAGGGATTGTTCCGCTGTCAGAGCAAGGATTATCAGGAGTCTGTATTACCCAAAGGTGCCAAGATCTTCGGTATGACAGCCGGTCTGCCCGTCACCCTCGAGGGGTTGGTAGGTGCCAACGGTAAGGTCTTCGGTATGCCGAGCTTCGGTTTCTCCGCTCCTTATAAGGTGCTTGATGAGAAGTTGGGCTACACCGCAGAGAATGTGTACAACCAGGTAAAAGCCTTCCTCAACGAGTAAGTATCATGGATGTCAAGACTGTTGGTTTAGCTTCCGACCATGCTGGTTTTGCGCTGAAGCAATATGTGATTGAGTATCTGAAAGAGAAAGGATACGCTTATAAGGACTACGGCACATATACGGAGGCGTCCTGTGACTATTCCGACTTCGGTCATGCGCTTGCCGAGGGTATGGAGAAGGGCGAGGTGTACCCGGGTATTGCCATCTGCGGCAGTGGTCAGGGTATCTCTATGACGCTCAACAAGCACCCGATGATCCGTGCCGGTGTGGCTTGGTGTGAGGAGATTGCCCATCTCATCCGTCAGCATAATGATGCCAATGTCTTGGTGATGCCTGGACGTTTCATCGACGAGGCCATGGCCAGGAAGATCATGGATGAGTTCTTCACCGTGCCCTTTGAAGGCGGCCGCCATCAGCGACGCATCGATAAGATTCCTGTGAACCGGTAAGATACTATACTTATTACTCACATAACGAGGGTATGCCTACTGTGACATGCCCTCGTTATTTTTCGGTTGAGGAAGAGGAGTATCTCGGAGACTGACTCTCAAGGAACAGGTATGCGAAAAGATGTAAACCATTGTCTATAAACCCAAATCGCAATGATTCTTAGCTTTTACCGAATAAAAGTCAAGAACTAAAGAAAGTATTACAAGACATTTTAATAGGTGGGGACACCCTCGAAGTGAACCAAAACTTTTTTCATCTACAATATTGTTTTGCGAAAAAGGTTGTCAGGTTGACACATCCCGCTGTAGCAAAGGGCGTGCAACCTGTAGGAGGTTGTCACAGGTTGTCACGAGGTTGTCACGCAATGGAGCCCCCTCTAACTCCCCCGAAGGGGGGAGGAAAGTTATTGAAATGATGATTGTTAGCGATAATTACATCTTTTTTCTCTTCCCCCTTTCGGGGGGATAGAGGGGAGCTCTTATTCCATTTGTTGCTACGCAACATCCAATTCTCTCGAGAATTGAAGAGAAAAGGGTACTAATAGCCCGGCCAAAGGTACACTTTTGCCGGGAATTCTCTCGAGAATTGAAAAGGAAAGGTGGTCTCTTCTAACGGAAAAGGTGACCTTTTCTTATCGAATTGGTCACCTTTTATCCGCCGAATACGAATGTAAGGATTTGCAATCCGCAAAAGTCCGCCATGGGGGGACAGGTCACGTATGGATCCTGTCCCCCAACTGTTTTTATTACCGCTTGTTGCTCCATGCTTATTGCTTTTATTACACAATAGAAGCTTTCTATAAATTGAACAGATCATTTCAGCTCCGTCTCCAAATGATCCTTATTTAATTTTACCAATGGTATCTGTTTTAAATACTACTTTTGAAGGTGTCGCATCTCCTTCTGAAACATTTGTAATTATATATTCCTCGTTTGGCAAAATAGGAATTTTCTTATATACATTATTAGTGTTAACAAGTGAGAACTCTTTATTGTTCTTTACTATATAATAATCATTATCTATAGAATCCAACTTTATTTTATAATTACCGACTGCACCATCCTTTTTGAGTATTGTAAATGCTTGTTCTGACATCTGCCTGTCGTCTGATGAATAGCAGGAATAGTCGTTGAGCTCGTAGGTAAAGCTGCTGTGTCCTCCGGTAGGGTATGTTATACGTTCAAGCTGACCGTATAAGTTCTTGGAAAGGTCAGGGTTATGGTTTGAGGAGTTTATATTATTTGAAGATGCTCCATTGTAATATCCCCATCCGTCGTATGCCCTGGAGAGATAATCTGCGGGCAGAAATTAATCCTGTCTCAACAAGTGACATGCCCCCGCTGCATTCTTTATAATGACTCTTTTGTGGGATTGGAAAATTCTAAAAATGTTCCTGCTTCCGTTATTTCTGTGAAAAATTTACGTTTTGTTGAATATCACGAAAATAGCCCGGCTTTGCAGTCGGGCTATATATATATTATAAGGTGTGGACGATCAGAAGAAGAGGTAACGGTTGTCCTTCACGTTAGCCTTGATGAAGAGCTCCTGCATGAAATTACCTGCATACTGCATAGCCTTCTGCTTGAGAGACATCTCATAGACACCCTCTTTGTAGTCCTGCTGACGCGGGTTCTTACTCTTCACCTGGAAGAGATAAACACCGGCATTACCCTTCACGGGAGCGGCAGAGAACTTACCCTGAGCAGTAGCTGCCACGGCACCACTCAATGCGGGCTCGCTGGCACCAGTCTCAGAGATAAAGACAGGAGCAGAGAAGGTAATCTGATCGATGTCAGAAACCTTACCACCCTTCTTCTGTGCCTCAGCAACACTCTTCACACCCTTGATCTTCTCTAAAATCTGATCTGCCTTCTTATCCTTGAGCACCTCACTCTTGAGATACTGAGCTACCTGCGGGTTGTTCTTGGAGACATATCCCTTCGGGGTGATATCAGTAAGGGCAAGAACCAACAGATGGTCGTTGTTACCACACTCGTAGAGCGGTGACACGGTGTTCTTTTTGGCATCGAAGAGCCATTTCATAGCCTCACGGGTGGCACGTACGCCGGCAATAGTATGCTCAGCATTGCTCACACCCTGACGCTCCTGCACCTTATAGCCATACTTCGCGGCGTTCTTCTCCATAGCCTCGATAGTCTGGTTCTCACTGACAAACTGGGAGAACTTGTTGAAGGCTGCGGAATAAGTGTCCTTGGAGAAGTCGATGGCCTTCTTGATAACAGCGACAGTATATTTGTTAGTGAATGCCTTGCGGTCGAGCACCTGAAGAATCATATTTCCACTGGTCATCTCCAGGTTGGTAGTGGCGTTGACAGCGGCAGTGTTCAGCGTGTGGATATAATCACGTGTATCCTTATCCATGGAAGGAGCACTCTGATATTGAGCACTTGTCAACCAAATCTTCTCACCGGTCTGACCATACTTCTTGGCGAGAGCCTCGAAGTCAGCGCCACCCTTGAGAGCGGTAAACACGCTATCTGCGATACGTCGAGCCTCAATCACGTCAGCTCCACCAATCTGGATAGCACGGAACTGGATAGAGTCGGCCAGCGACTGCTTAGCGATGAGCTTGATCACGTTGATCGTGTTGTCATCCTTATTCTCCACCGGAGCGCTCACAGTACCTACTGTTATACTATCGAGCTTGGCGGCGATGTCTGACGGGAACGCAGCTTTGGTCTGGGGGATACCCAAATAAGGAACATACGACATACTCTTGCGTACCACTTCGCTAGGATCATCAGCTGCTGCCAGCTGTGCGGAGTAGTCGGCAATGCTCTTGTTGAGTGCCGCACGATCTTCGGGAGAAGCCACCACCTGTACGTCAACATACTTGATGTCACGTGTCTCAACGATCTGTTTGAACTGCTGCTTGAGCTCATCATACTTACTGCTGATATCAGCATCAGAGACCTGCACCTTGTTGTCGTTGATGTCCGTATAAGGGAATGATACAAGTTGGATACTACTCTCTATATTATCGTTCTCAAAGGCTTTCTTGGCAGAGACGGGGTTAGAGAGCAGACAACCGGCAAACAGATTTTGATATTTCTGTGCCAAAGTCTGCTGACGAAGGTTTTTCTCGATGAAGGTCCAGTAGTTATACAGACTCTGATACTGCTCAGCCATCTGTGGATTGGAGTTCTTTACATTCTTATACTCTGCGAGGAACTTCTTGAGCATATTTGCGTCAAAACGGCCAGTCTGCTGGTTGACAAACGGAGTCTGTGCCAACATGGGGTTAGTACCCTCCTGCAGGATATTCTGCATCTCCTCGTCTGTAACGGTAAGTCCCAGCTTAGACGTCTCGTTCTCGATGATGCGATTCTGTACATACTGATTCCATACCATATCTTTCACCTGGTTCAACTCCTCGTCGGTGAGGTTCTCACGACCTTGTGACATTTTTACCACATCCTGATACTCATCAAGGAGTTTCTGGAACTCTTGTACATCCATTTTCTTACCTAACACCTCACCGATCTGCTGGCGCTCCTGATTACGAGTAGACTCGCAAGAGCGGAAAAGCTCCTCGGCAATAAATGCGAACAAGGCCAGTCCGATAACGATAACGAGGACCGGCCCCCAGCTTCTGATTTTTCCTATTGCTGCCATTTTTAATTTATTGTTTTTAAATATTATTTCCTTGTTATACGACCGCTATGTACCCATGCGGTAATTCAGCTTGCAAAATTACAAAAAAGATAGTAATAATCGGCAAAAAAAACGCAAAAAGTTTCGTTATTTACTCACATAAAGGCGCACAAGCTCGATTTTTGTCATAGTATTCTTGATAATCCGAAACTCGAAGCGCCCGATTTTCACCACCTCGTTGAGTTTGGGGAAACTCTGGTATTCATGGAGGATGAGTCCGCCGAGTGTCATATACTCGTCGCTCTCGGGCAGGTCGAGGTCGAACAACTCGTTCACCTTGTCAATCTCCAGACGGGCGGAGAGCACATACTCCGTATCGGAGATCCTCTTCGCCACATAGTTGTTACTGTCATGCTCATCCTCGATATCTCCGAAGATCTCCTCCACCATGTCCTCCAAAGAGACGATACCGCTAGTGCCTCCGAACTCATCCACCACGACAGCCAGCGACTTCTTCTGCTGGAGGAGGGTCTGCATGAGTTTGCGAGCCATCATCGTCTCTGGCACGTATGGCATCTGCTGTATATGCTCCTTCCACTGCTGCTGGTTACGGAACATCTCACTGGAGTGGATATATCCGATGATATGGTCGATATCCTCGTGATAGACAATGAGTTTGGAATGTCCGCTCTCCACGAAACCAGCCATCAGCTGATTAATATCACAAGTATCCTCCACAGCACAAATCTCCGTACGGGGAATCATACAGTCACGCACCTTAGTGTCAGAGAAGTCGAGCGCATTTTGGAAAATCTTCACCTCATCCTCTATCTCCTCGTCATTCTTGGCATTTTCGATAGATGACTGCACGAGGTAGTCAAGATCCACCTTTGAGAACTCCTCATCTTCATCTTCCTTCTGCACCTTTACACCTATGAGACGCAATAATATTCTCGACAGTAGCGTGGCAAAGCGGGAGATAGGCCACAGGATAACATAGCAGAGGAAGGCGGGGAAGGCGAAGATGGTAAGCAGTCGGTTAGGATTACTCTTGAAAAGGGTCTTTGGCAGAAACTCTCCGGTGAACAAGACGATCAGCGTAGATAAGATCGTATCGGCAGGCACGGTGAATGCGGCGTCCATACCTCGGAAGATGGTGTTGTCGAAGAGGGTGGCGATGAGGATGCCATACACCACGAGGGCGATATTATTACCCACGAGCATCGTACTGACAAAATTATTTGGATGGTGATAGAACACATCGAGAGGTTTACGTGCCCATCCGCCCTTCTCCATGTCCATCTCTGCCTTCATGCGGTTGCTTGACACAAAGGCGATCTCCATACCGGAGAAGAACGCAGAGAAAATCATCGTCACGATGATACCTATTATTAAAGGAAGATTAACTTCATTCATCATCATCCTGAATTAACGATTACCAATCTTTGGTCTTGATGTGGTGGGATTACGTTTCATCGTCTTGACGCTGTCAGGAGCCGACAGGATACTATCACCGGCATTACTGCCGAAGCCCTCCTTGCCACGCACGAAAGAACCTTTGGAGTTGCTCACTGAATAACGTGTCATATGTTCATCACTACGGAAATACGCCCCTTGCATCTCACGCTCCGGAGTCACCACCCGTGAGAACTTATTACTGTACATCTCGTGCCTCACCTGATCCCAGTAGAGCTCCTCACTGTCAAAACGCAATCCATCAACCGTACGCACCCGCACTCGACCGAAGAGATGCCACAGTTTATTGATATCATAATAGTAGGCGGTATCCGACTGTATATAAGCCTCCACATGAAATTTCTCATCAAATTGCTCCAGGAAGAGTCCTTTCTCAAAACTCCAACGGGAGGGATTCTTTACACGGTTCACCTCCCATTCCTCTGTCACAATCCTGTATTTAAGCATGCCGGAGTCGGAGATCAGCGTGTTCACTCCGTAAGAGGTCATCACCGCCACAGAGTCACGCTCTAGGATGGCTGGCGCGATATGCTCTTTTTCTTCTGAACAGGCACTTATCAGGAAGAAAGGAATAAAGAGATATAACAGGTGTCGGGCTCTCATTACAAAACGATTATTCCACCTTCCACTTTGCGAACCAACGCTCATTGAACGTCATACCGATATTGATACGGAAGGTGTTCTCCGTAATCATGCCGGCTCCCGAGGTATGCACCCACTGACCGGAGATGTTCATCACCGAACGGTTGTTATAGCCATTCATGATAGGAATGCCGAAACCGAGACTGGCAGAGATCTCCTTGGGACCGTCCTTGCCGTTGATTACCTGATAAGGCGTGGTGTACGACACACCACCGCGATAACGGATACGGCTGAGCAACTTGCGATACATCGCTCCCTTGCAATACTCACCGCCAAGGGTGATCTTATGACGGTCTTTGAAATAGTTAGTGTTCAGCTCATATTTAGGCACGTTGTTCGTCACCGTATAATCGGGATACCCTACCTTACCCCACTGCTGCAGACTATAGTCGACACCTATCCTCAGCTGATTATTGTGATTCCATGTCAGACCAGCCCCAAACATGTTGGGCAACTTGACACCGTTCTTGGCCACATAAGTGGTGGTATCGGTGACCGCTGTGGTGGAGTTATAACTCACCACCTGACATTTGGGATCGGCGTTCAGCGAATGCTCAGGAGAGAAGGTAGCTCCTATGGTCAAACTGTTTCTCTTTCCCAACGGTAATGCGTATTGCACACCGGCATCCACCTTATAATTGTTCACCGATATGGTGTAATACTTGTATAAGGTGTTGACATACGAGTCACTGTAGGTATTGGAGATTGACTTGGTGTAGTTTCCCCAAAGATACGAAACATTGGCTCCGATAGAGATATTCTTGATGGGTTCCCAACCTGCTCCGAGATATACCTGATGCAGACCGCCCGTTCCGGAATAGGTATTGGTGTAATAGACCGTATTCGTCTTGTCGATATAATCACTGTTGGAGAAAGAATAGCCCACATTGGTGAAAGGCAGGATTCCAAAACTTACGCCCGTATGCCGGAAGGCGCGGAAACCGGCCACCGCATATTCGAAATCAGCGTTCTTGGCATTCTTACGGGTGCCATTCTCATTGAAATTGGTAATCTGCGCACTCAATCCCATGTCGAAGATAAATGTGAGAGAGTCAATTGAGGAATAGCTCGCTGGATTCAGAAAGTTCACCTGAGTACCCTCCCTGAAGCCCATGGACAGACCGTTCATACCACGGTTAAAGCCACTGGTCTGCTCACTGAGAATCCCTAGACCGTACTGTGAATAAGGTGAGTTAGTGCCGCTCTGTGCATGAACGTACAAAAAAGCAACCATCATCAAGATGGTGAGAGATATTTTTTTCATTATAGTCTTTAATCTGTTATTCTATGTCATTGATGACAATTACGACTTGCAAAAGTATTGAAAAAAACTGAAACCACCAAAGTGTATGTCATTTTAAATAAATATTTGGATTTTTTTAAGCTATAAAAGCATAGATGCGAATAAAAAACACTACCTTTGCGTCGTGAAAAGATATTTTTGGATTATTTTACTCCTGATGACAGGGGGATGGCCCTCCGGATTATATGCACAGCAAACGAGGGACGACAACGTTTCTCATGAGGTGAACAAACCACACCCCATGGACTCGGTGACGATCAGTCTGCTCACCTGTGCGCCACACCAGACCGTATATAGCTTGTACGGTCATACCGCCATACATGTTAACGACCGCAGGACGGGACAGGACATTGCCGTGAACTACGGGATGTTCTCTTTTGGGAAGCCTCACTTCATCTTAAGATTCGTCTTCGGACTCACCGACTATGAGATGGGCATCG
>FLNV01002062.1_pt1 | contig 66142 bp, 50 predicted proteins | sample 1140351 | NCBI WGS metagenome assembly FLNV01 (sample SAMEA3878207, study PRJEB12797) | bioreactor metagenome | biome: Moose rumen | place: Sweden | collected 2011-10 | reverse complement strand
TTCATTGCCTCTGTGATGGAGAATGCTCCTGTGGCTGTACATGTGTTCGATCATTTCCATGTCGTCAAGCTTATGAATGAGGCTATAGACAAACTCAGAAGCAGGATGTACCACGATGAGAAGGATGTCAACAGGCGCAAGGTTATCAAAGGGATGCGCTGGCTCCTGCTGTGTAATGGGAAAGACATCTATGACGATAAGCATAGGGAAAGGCTTGAAAATGCACTATCAATGAATAAGCCGCTGGCACAGGCCTATTATCTCAAGGAAAGCATGAGAGAAATATGGATGCAGGTTTCTAAAAGCAAAGCTGCCATTGTCATTGACGACTGGATTTGCCAGGCCAGAAGCACTAAAGTGCCACTTATTGAGAAAGTTGCAAACACAATCGCTGCATACCGCTATGGAATACTTGCATGGTATGACTGCCATATATCGACTGCCAAGGTCGAGGGCATCAACAATAAGATAAAGGTGCTCAAAAGAAATGCATATGGATTTAGGGATGAACAGTACTTTAATCTTAGACTTTACGCCTTGCACGAAAGGAACGTCACGTCATTTGTCTGATGAACCCAGATGATTTTTAAATTTTTCTGAAAAAAATATTGAAAATGGTATTATCTTGAATTTTTGCGCAGAAAAAGAACCAATATATAGCATGATACGATGATAATATAGACCATCACAACCTGCAAGACGCTTGGGGTCAATCCATCGATGCTGGCGCCTGGGAGGGTGGCCATCTTTGTCAGGACGGTATTCAGCAGACTGACTATATATAATAATAGGTACGCGAGGGAAGGAAGCATGAATACCAAAAGTGAAAGATAGAGGATAAGCGTAGTGGCAGGGATGACGATGAAGTTAGTCAAGAGGAAATATGTGGAGAAACGTCCGAAGTAATATGCAACCAAGGGAGCGACACCTATCTGTGCAGCACAGGATACTGCCCCCATTCCCCACACCCACTTGACTGCCCTATGCGACAACAGATACTCCTGCGAGAACACACCCTCGAAGAAAGGATGGAGAACCAGGATGGCAAAGACTGCCATAAACGACATCTGAAAACCCACATCGAAGAGCGACAACGGATTGATAATCATGAGAACTATCGCCGCAAAAGCAAGCGTGTTGACAGACATTTTTTCGCGATGCCCCAGCGACATCAAGGCATAAACACTCAGCATCATGGCAGAGCGCACCACACTTGTAGAGAGTCCAACAAGAAAGGCGAAGGCCCAAATGCTCAGTATAATCACCAACTGCGAGAACATCTGCCATCGACGCCCCTGGATCAACAGCGACAGCAGAGCGTAGATGATACCGAGATGGAGTCCGCTGAGGGCCAGGACATGCGAGGCACCCGTGACGGAATAGACGTCCTTGAGTTCCTTAGTCAGAGCCGACTTATCGCCAAGAACCATAGCGGATACGACACCGAGAGCATCGGTAAGTGAAGAATCGGCCGCTGCGTCAGAGATGTTGTTTAGGAGGCGGCTGCGGAGTTGAAGGAAGAAGAGTTTTGTGCGGTCCAGTCGTGAGATGCCGGCAAGCGAGACCTGAGCCTTCTGCCACTTCCAGCTAGAGACAAACGTATTTCCTGTGAAGCCGTGAATCTCAAGATATCTCCGATAGTCGAAGTTGCCTCTGCGCCAACTGCTGTTGGGGTTGATCTTCGACTGGATCTTAAGTCCGTCGCCTATCCTCAAAGCTCTGCTCCTTGCATCTTTATAGAGATAGCACTTCAGCTTCTGTCCGCCAGAAGCGATAAGTATATCCACAGCCATCGTCTTAGGCTTTTCCACCGGCTCACTCATCACTACTGCTTCATAAGCCACTTCACCTTCAGGCCAGACAATATCCTGTTTTTCCTTCTGTCTGTCTATCAGCAGCCACCCAAGAACGAAAAAGCAAAGCAGTATAGCCACAGACTGCAAAAGCTCAAATTTCCACAACAAGACAGCCGCCACCACCACGCCAGCCAATATCGGCCATAGCGGTATCTCAGCCATGATATATTCACCCACAATTATACCCATTATCAGGCAGACAGCGGGAATGAGCAATGGAGTCTTATCAAGCAGTTTGTTTCCCACTAAGCTAATACTTAATCCTTAACCACCATTTTGCGCCATTTCAGATATCCCATCACAGCAATGACCACATATAGTCCGTAGAGTGAAGCCTTGAATGGGATATCCTTATAGAAATAAAGCACACAGGTGACGATATCGACGGCAATCCATATAAACCACTGTTCCAAGTATTTATGAGCCAGTGCCCAGATGCCCACGATGCTCAGGGCTGTGGTAAAGCTGTCGGCCAAAGGAACGTTAGAATTAGTAAATGTAACGAGAATCCAATAGATGATGGCCCATACGCAGGCTATGAACAAGAGCCAAGGGAGCACCATGCTCTTCGGGAAATGACGGATGGACAGCGGCTCCTTCTTTGATGTGCCGTGAATCCATTTCCAATAGCCATAGACTGTCATCGAAAGATAATAGAACTCCATGCCGCAGTCGGCATAGAGTCCCTTATCATAGTATAGCACTATCCCCAGTGCCTGCATCACGAATCCTACGGCCCACATCCATACGCTGGCCTTATACTCCAAGAGGATATACGCCAGTCCCAGGACCGTTGTCACAATATCCAACCAATGCTCCGCGAAAAAGGTAATCATAATATTAATTACTCATTACTAATTAAAACCGCATCGTCACATTCCCTGCTATCGTGAATCCAGCCATCGGGATAAATCCTATCTGGTAGTAACGGTTGTCGTTGGGGTGGTTGCCGTAGTCCTTCAGTATGGCAGAATAAACCCATCCGCTGGCGGCATAGTGGCGGTTGAAGATGTTTGAGAAGTTCAGACCGAACACCACTTCCTTCATCACCTTCTTCGGCTTCAGAGTATAGCTGATGTTGGCATTCGACACGCTATACGACGGCAGCGAGCGATCCTTACATTCAGTATTGTCCAGATACTGTCGGCTTACGAAATTAGTATGCCAGACGGCCTGCCAGCCCTTATAGTGGAAGTTGACGAATCCATTCAGGATAGTCGATGGCGAGAAGGCCAGCGTCGAGTTGTCATAGTGGATAGTCTCATACACATTGTCTTTCCAGTCAACGTTCACCAACTCGTCGAAGTCCTTGATTTTATTCTTGCTCAAGGCAGCATTTCCCTCGACAGTGAGCCATGAAGTTGGTGCAATACCTGCCTGCAACTCAATACCCATACGATAAGAGTCCTTGATATTTGTCGTCAGATTCTCACCGATATCCGTTACCATACCTGTCTGAACGAACTGGTCGGTATAGTCCATATAATATAGGTTCGCGCCCGCGTGCCAGTTCTGACCGTTGTATGTATATCCGAGTTCATAGTCTAACAGCGACTCCGCATTTGGTGCAGGGTAGGTGAAATTGTCGGTGAAATTGTTGCGCTCCGGCTCGCGATGGCTCAAGGCCAGCGAACCATACACGCGGTGGTTGTTATAGCTCCACGAGAAACCGGCCTTCGGGTTCAGGAAATCGTATTTCTTGTTGATGTCCAGATAGTGTTTCTGGATGTCACCGTTCTCGTCAGTATAGTATTTGTCGTTATACCCGTCGGTTTTAAAGCCCACATGACGATACTGCATGTCGGCAAACACGTCCCAGTGATCATTGATGTGGTAGGCAGCCTTCAGGAATACGTTGCCGTCCAGCTTGTGGGCTGGCGAGTCATAGTAGCGGTAATCGCCATTGGCAAGCAGGTTCTGGCGAAGTTCGGCATGCTTCACGTAGGTCAGATAGCCAAAGTGGGCGCCGTCATAGTTTTGCAGAGACAGTCCGCCTACGATATCCCACGCATTGTCCTTGTAGTTAGCATTCCACACCAGTCCGTAAGTGTGCTGTTCGAGACCTTTCTTGCGCACGAAGTCGGTCTTCTTCACATTGTTGCCCTCTTTGTCCTTGAAGATCAGGCCGTACTTGGCCAGTTTGTTGCCTTGGCGGAACTCCTCGTAGTAGCCGTATCCGTAGGTGTAGTGTAGCGAGGCAGATGTGCTCCACTTTTCGTTGATATTCCACGAGGCAGAGAGGATATTGTGGTTCTGCCAGAAGTTGTCGGTTGTACGGTCCCAGTAGCTTCCGTCAGCCATCTGGTAGCGAGCCGTCTGGTAGTTGCCATTGGCATCTTTGACAAACAGGCCGTCTTCGCCGGTCACCAGGTATTCGTAGAGAGAGTTGAACTTTCCCAGCCCTACTTCCCACATGTCCTTATACTCTTTGATACCTGTCTTGGCATCGTAGGTCCACGATCCGTCATCGTAGCTGCCGTCCATCAATGAGTAGTCGCCGTTACCTGCCGTTACACCGTTCCAAGCCTGACCTGTACGCTCGAAGTTTCCGATGTTCTTGTAGCGGATTTGGAAGTCATCGCCCATGTAGGTCAGTCCGCCATAGTAGGAGCCTGAACGTCCTTTGGTGCCGTTGATGAACCCGTCGGTGGTTGTCTGATGGTATGCTCCGTCGAGAATCCAGTGGTTCCACAGCAGTCCTGTAGAGAACTTGCCTCCCCAGTTAAAGGTGTTGTAGGAACCGTATGAGGCATTGATCTCCAGGCTGGGAGTCTGGATGGGAGCAGCCGACGACAGGGCCACCGTTCCTCCGAATGCTCCGTCACCATTTGTCGAAGTACCCACACCACGCTGTATCTGCACAGAGCCGAGCAGCGAACCATAAGAGTTCATGTTTGCCCAGAACACGCACTGGTCTTCCGGTGAGTTAAGGGGCACTCCGTCGAGTGTCACATTGATACGTGAGTCACCAGCACCACGAATACGCATATAAGTAGTACCCGTACCCAATCCATTCTCACTCCACGCAATAACCCCTGGTGTCTGTGAGAACAGAAAAGGCAGTTCCTTACCAGTCTTTGAGAACTCGTTAAGCTTGTCTTTTTTGATGTTGGCAATAGCGTATGGGGCATTCTTCTGAGCCCTCACACCACGAACCACCACCTCCTGCAACTGCTCTACCTGTGTAGAGTCATACAATACGGCCTTGTTTTGAGCATTTACACTTGCTGCGCACACCAGCGCAGTCATCCCGAAAATCAATCTTTTCATCTTTTCTTCTTTTAATTAATAAATAATGAAAAGGGGAGTAATAATGAATACTATCCATCCCTACGTCGGCATTACCCGTATCAGGTATGAGGGTATCATCTCAGCCCGCACCAGCGAGCACCCCTTGATAAAATCGGCTGCAAAGGTACATAAAAATCCCCGAACCGCCAAACGATTCGGGGATTTTTAATCTGTCAACAGATATTATCTGATACCCATACGGGCCTCAACAACGTTAACAACATAGTCACCGAGCTTTTCGCACTCGTTGATGAGATCCATATAGATGGTACCAACAGCGTAAGTATACTCATGATTGTTGACATCGTTGATATTCTGCGACTTCAACTGGTTGCGGAAGTTATTTATCTCATGCTCAATGTTAAAGGTACGGTTAACATCGTAACCCTCACGTCGACCACGCATCAACTTATTCATCTCCGCGAGTGACTGCATGGTGAGTTCCATCATCTGATAGATATGCTCATACTGTTTCTCGTTGAAATGATCCTCCTTGCCGTTATATTTACGTGAGATGGTACGAGCCATATTGAAGCAGGCGTCACCGATACTCTCCAACTCTGATATCTCACGCAACATGGCACGGATCTTACCCTTTGTATCGTCAGAGAGGTGGGCATTGCTTACAGAGTCGAGGTAGTTGGCAATCTCTAGTTCCATATTGTCTGAGATGCCCTCATATTTCTCAATTCGTGAATATAACTTGTTGAACTCTGCCTCCTTATTATCCTTCTTATTGCTAGAACTGGAAGAGAGGGTGAGCAGTTCACGAACCATGTCGAACATACGCTGCATACGCTCTGAGAACGACTGAATCTCCTTCTGTGCCTCAAGCACCGAGAGCTCAGGAGTCTTCATAAAGCCAGCTGTAATGAAGTGCAGACGGAAATCTTCTTCCTCGTCGACTCTCTTTGGCTTGATAACCCAGCATACAAGACGTTCTATCTGAGGGACGAACCAGATAAGGATGAATGTATTCACGACATTAAAGCAAGTATGGAACGCTGCAAGCACGAAGCTGAGCTTGGCGGCATTTGCCAGGAATTCCTGTGCACCAACCGTTTCCTTCGTCATTGTCACGTCATATCCCACCAGACCGCATACTGCATCAACAAACGGACGGAAGACAAACAGTATCCAGAATACTCCGAAGAAATTGAAGAACATGTGCGACAAAGCAGCACGACGAGCCTGAGTGTTAGCAGACAGAGCTGCGAGGTTTGAGGTAACTGTTGTTCCGATGTTCTCTCCCATGACCAGTGCGATACCCTGATAGATCGGCAGAGCTCCACTGGAACAGAGAATCATCGTTATAGCCATCACCGCTGCCGACGACTGTACGCAGAACGTCATTATGCCTCCGAGGATAAGGAATATCAGAGTAGTCCAGAACGAAGTCGGGTCAAAAGAAGCGAAGAAATCAAGAAGAGCCTGATTCTCACCGAGATGCATCTCCGTACCTGTGATACGCAACGTACCAAGTCCAAGCAACAGGAACGACAGTCCGAACAGGAAGTCACCTATATACCTGTACTTTTTCAGATAGATGAGTATTATTCCCAAGAAGAAAGCCGGATATACAGCACTTGTGATGTCAAACGACATACCTGCCGACATAATCCATGCCGTAAGGGTGGTACCGATATTGGCACCCATAATGACGGAAATGGCCTGAGCCAGAGTGAGCAGTCCGGCATTAACAAATGATACTGTCATCACTGTGGTAGCTGTTGACGACTGAACCGAAGCAGTAACCAGCATACCAGTAAGCATTCCCGTGAATCTGTTGGTGGTCATCGCACCAAGGACGTGTCTCAGCTGCGGGCCCGCCATCTTCTGCAGAGCCTCACTCATTGACTTCATACCAAACATGAGAAGTGCAAGCGAGCCCAGAAGCTTAAAAATAATCCAAATTGACATAAAGTAAAGCTTTACATTCGTAATTTCGGGTACAAAGATAATAAAAAAGCCTCAAATTACACAGAATATCATAGTTTTTTTTTATCTTTGCAGCATAATTCCTAAAACGAGTTACAATTTATGGAAAAGAAAATTAAGATACATGTACGCAACAACGGCAAGAATGTTGAAGTGCCCTTAGGCGCTAATCTCGAGGAAGTCTATGAACTGTCAGGGCTACAGATGGAGCATGGTCCTGTCTCAGCCCACGTCAACAACAAGGTGGAAGGTATGCACTACCGAGCCTACAAGCAAAAGGAGGTGGAGTTTCTCGACATCACATCATCCAGCGGTTCCAGGGCATACACAAGAAGTCTGTTCTTCGTGCTTTGCAAAGCCGCCCATGACATCTTCACTCCATGCAAGGTGGCCATCGACATCCCTGTAAGCAACGGTTACTATGTAAACCTGAACATCGGACGTCCCGTGACCCTCGAGGATGCAGGTGCCATCCGTCGGCGTATGCAGGAGATTATCGATGCAGCATTGCCAATACACCGCCACGAAACCACTACCGAGGAGGCCATCCAGCTATTCGACAGCCTGCACAACCGCTCGAAAGTGAAACTGCTAAAGTCCACAGGAAGACTGTTTACCACATATTACGACATCGACGGCTATGTAGACTACTACTATGGCTCCCTGCTAACCAATACCTCCCAGATATATCTCTTCGGACTGGAGAAATATTACGACGGTCTGTTGCTTCGTCTGCCATCCCGTGAACATCCCAACGAGCTGGGTGAGATGACTCACCAGGACAAGATGTTCGGCATCTTCAAGGAACACCACCAGTGGCAGGACATCCTCGGGCTGCGCACAATAGGCGACCTCAACGAAGTCATCAGTAAGGGATACTCCTCGATGCTCATCCAGATCAGCGAGGCTCTTCAGGAGAAAAAGATTGCCAAGATTGCCGACGAGATTGCCCAGAGGAAGGGCATCAAGCTCGTGCTCATCGCAGGGCCCTCTTCCAGCGGTAAGACTACAACATGCAAACGTCTTAGCGTGCAACTCGCCGTCAATGGCATCATGCCTGTGGGTATCTCGCTTGACGACTACTTCCTGGATCGTGACAAAACGCCTCTCGACGATAAGGGAGACTACGACTTCGAGAACTTACATGCCCTGAACCTTCCCCTGTTGAACGAGCAGCTGACAGCACTCTTCCGCGGTGACGAGATCGAGCTGCCACGCTACGACTTCCCAACAGGCACGAGCCAGAAGAGCGGTAAGAAACTCCGCCTTCATGATAACGAAATCCTCGTGGTAGAAGGCATCCATGCCCTGAACCCGGAACTGACATCACAGATCCCAAACGACCAGATATTCCGCGTTTATGCTTCAGCGCTGACAACCATCCTGCTCGACAACCATAATTATATCCCCACAACAGATAACCGTCTTTTGCGACGTATCATTCGTGACAATAAGTATCGTGGCGTCAATGCTCGTGAGACAATACGCCGTTGGCCATCTGTCAGAGCAGGAGAAAACAAATGGATATTCCCCTTCCAGGAGAATGCCGACGCAATGTTCAACTCAGCAATGCTCTTTGAACTGGCCGTGATAAAAAGTCAGGCGGAACCTCTGTTAGAACAGGTACCAGAGAACTGTCCAGAGTACGCTGAAGCATATCGTCTGCTGAAGTTCCTTAGGTATATCAAGCCCATCCCGGAGACTCAGATACCTCCGACATCACTTTTGCGCGAGTTCTTAGGAGGAAGTTCTTTTGAATATTAATTTTTCTTTGATTTCTTTTGGCTATCTGAGTAAAAATGAATAATTTTGCAGCCAATTTATAAAAGTTAGTAATAAACCTACATAATTATGGCAGAAAAATTGGAAGTGAAGGAGTTGGATCAGGTTGTTGTCCGCTTCTCTGGTGACTCTGGCGACGGCATGCAGCTCGCTGGAAACATCTTCTCTACGGTTAGTGCCACCGTTGGTAACGGCATCTCTACATTCCCGGACTATCCAGCAGATATCCGTGCCCCGCAAGGTTCGCTGACGGGTGTTTCCGGTTTCCAGGTTCACATTGGAGCAGGAAAGGTTTACACCCCTGGTGACAAGTGCGATGTACTGGTAGCAATGAATGCAGCAGCACTCAAGACCCAGTATCGTTATGCAAAGGCTGGTGCAACTATCATTATAGACACAGACTCTTTTGGACCAAAGGATCTGGAGAAGGCTCAATTCAAGACAGAAGACTATCTCGGAGAGATGGGCATCGACCCTGATCGTGTGATCCAATGCCCTCTTACCACTATGGTTAAGGATTGTCTTTCTGACTCTGGCATGGACATGAAAGCTATGATGAAGTGTCGTAACATGTTCGCCTTGGGACTGGTGTGCTGGCTCTTCGATCGTGATCTGAACCTTGTGGCAAACTTCCTGAAAGAGAAATTCGCAAAGAAGCCTGCTATAGCAGAAGCAAACATCAAGGTTATCCAGGCTGGTTATGATTACGGACATAACACCCACTCCTCTACAGTAAACGTATATCGTGTAGAGTCTAAGGAGAAAGAGCCCGGACGCTATATGGACATCACAGGTAACAAGGCCACAGCCTATGGATTCATTGCTGCCGCAGAGAAGGCAGGATTGAAGCTCTATCTTGGTTCTTACCCCATCACTCCTGCTACCGATGTACTTCATGAACTCTCTAAGCACAAGTCATGCGGCGTCATCACTGTGCAGTGCGAGGATGAGATCAGCGGTTGTGCTTCTGCACTCGGTGCCTCTTTTGCAGGTGCCTTAGGTGTAACATCAACTTCTGGCCCTGGCATCTGCCTTAAGTCAGAAGCCATGAACCTTGCAGTAATCATGGAGTTGCCACTCGTTGTACTCGACGTACAGCGTGGCGGTCCTGCTACCGGTCTTCCAACAAAATCTGAGCAGACAGATCTCTTGCAGGCTCTCTTCGGACGTAATGGCGAGAGTCCTATGCCTGTGATGGCAGCAACAAGTCCTACCGACTGTTTCGATGCCGCTTATCAGGCTTGTAAGATAGCCCTTGAGCACATGACTCCCGTAGTTTTGCTCACCGACGCCTTTGTAGCTAATGGTTCTGGAGCATTCAAACTGCCAGAGATAGCAAAGCTCGATCCAATCAATCCACCATACGTACCAGAGGAACTGAAGGGTAAGTGGACACCATATATGCGTGCCGAGAACGGCACACGCTATTGGGCTGTTCCTGGCCGTGAGGGCTTTGCACATATCCTCGGAGGACTGGAGAAAGACAACTTGACAGGTGCCATCTCAACCAATCCTGAGAACCACGACCTTATGACCCGTCTGCGTCAGCAGAAGATTGCAAACATCCAGGTTCCCGACCTCGAGGTTGAGGGTGACGTACAGGATGCTGACCTTCTTATCGTAGGTTTCGGTTCAACATACGGCCATCTGCGTGCAGCTATGGACGAGCTTCATCAGAAAGGATATAAGGTAGCTCAGACTCACTTTAAGTATCTTAACCCATTACCGAAGAACACTGCAGAGGTACTCACAAAGTACAAGAAGGTCGTTGTTGCAGAGCAGAACATGGGTCAGCTGGCAGGTTACCTGCGTATGAAGGTTGATAATTTCGTTCCTGCACAGTTCAATCAGGTAAAGGGCCAGCCATTCGTGGTAGAAGAGTTAGTCAACGCATTCGAAGACATTATAAAGAAGTAAGCTATTATGAGTTATTCAGCACAAGATTTTAAGAAAGGCCAGCCCCGTTGGTGCCCTGGTTGTGGCGACCACTTCTTCCTGGCTTCACTCCATAAGGCTATGGCAGAGATTGGCGTAGCTCCAGAGAACATTGCAGTAATTAGTGGTATCGGCTGTTCGAGCCGTCTGCCTCACTATATGGCGACATACGGCATGAACACTATCCACGGACGTGCAGCAGCTATTGCTACCGGAGCCAAGGTGGCAAATCCCAAGCTCGCAGTATGGCAGGTATCAGGAGATGGTGACGGTCTGGCTATCGGTGGCAACCATTTCATCCACGCCAACCGTCGTAATATCGACCTTAACATGATTCTGCTTAACAACCGTATCTACGGTCTTACAAAGGGTCAGTACTCTCCCACTTCACCACGCGGATTCGTGTCTAAGTCATCACCTTACGGCACCGTAGAGGATCCATTCCGTCCTGCAGAACTCTGTTTTGGTGCCCGCGGACATTTCTTCGCACGTTGCGTGGCTACCGATGCAAAGGGTACTGTCGAGGTGCTGAAGGCCGCTTATGAGCACAAGGGCGCAAGTGTTACAGAGGTTCTTCAGAACTGTGTGATTTTCAACGATCACTGCCACGATATAGTATATAACAATGAAGGTCGTAAAAAGAATGCCATCTACGTTAAGCATGGTGAGAAGCTTGTCTTCGGTGAGAACAATGAGTTCGGACTTGTACAGCAGGGCTTCGGACTGAAGGTAGTAGAGATCGGCAAGGACGGCTATACAATTGACGATATACTCATTCACGATGCTCACTGTGAGGACAACACGCTTCAGCTGAAGCTGGCTATGATGACTCCAGAGGATGGCTTCCCCATCGCTCTCGGTGTTATCCGCGATGTCGAAGCTCCTACCTATAATGATGCTGTCTATGCACAGCTTGAGGAGGTGTCAGGCATGAAGAAGTATCATAATTTCACAGAACTTCTTGAGACCAATGACATCTGGACGGTAAAATAAGTACATATTGACTCATAACAATAATCCCCTGGCTCCTTTGAACCAGGGGATTATCAATAAAACCAATAACCAAAAATCCAATACTTATGCAATATCAATTTGTCTCGAAACCTTAACCTTTTCTTCTACGATTTTGGGGAGTTCTACGGTAAGGACTCCATTGTCAACACGTGCAGAGATATCTTCCCTCTTCACATCATCAGGCAGAATCAGAGTCTGTTCGAACTTAGAATAACTGAACTCACGGCGCAGGTAGCGCGTATTCTTATCCTCTTCCTTCTTCTCCTGTTTGTTCTCCATCTTCACAACGAGGTTACCCTCATCGTTGATATGAACATTAAAATCCTCCTTCTTCATGCCTGGAGCAGCAAGCTCTACCGTATAGGCTTTGTCACTTTCTTTCACATTGATGGCAGGAGCAGTGCAACTGGTCTTTGGCAGGAAATCCGCATCAAATAAATCGTTAAACACTGATGGCATCCAATTGTTTGATCTCAATACTGGCATCATAATCTTTACCTCCTAATTATAATTTAAAATGTTAATACTATTCGTTATAAACAAAACTCATTATCGGGCGATGTTCACATATCAACAGGCAATAAAAGTGCCAAGGGGGACACACCTGTCATTATGTCACATTTTACCGCCAAGATGTCAGTCGGACGAAAATATTTGCCAAGTCTACTTATCAATCTTTGTTCCCCAAGAGATTTTTGCTGATTTTTTGTGTATTTATACACTCAATATTCTAATTTATATTTGAAAATGAAGTTGCAGATTGAGATTAAAATTGTAATTTTGCAGGCGATTTTTTAAAGACAAATTAATTCTAACAGAAGTATGTTTCATATTTACGAAGGCTTCCATCTCGTAGACACATATCACAAAATGCGTCATCAGAGGAAGTATCATCCAGAAGACGGCACCAAGCGTGTCTTGAAGATAGCCTTGGTGGCTATCGTGACACTGTTGCTCTGGAACATGCCAACAGAGTGGTATGGCATCCAGAACCTTACAGTCATCCAACAACGTATTATCGCTATTTTCGCCTTTGCCACACTTATGTGGATTCTCGAAATAGTAAGTTCGTGGGCCACATCAGTAGGTATCATCGTCCTGATGCTGCTATTCTGCTCCGACAGCGGTATAGCACCGATGGTTAACGAGGAGGAGGTAGGCAAGCTACTCTCCTACAAGGGAGTGATGGCAACATTTGCCGACCCAGTCATCATGCTGTTCATCGGAGGTTTCGTGCTTGCCATTGCAGCCACGAAAACAGGTCTTGACGCCCAGCTGGCAAAGGTTCTGCTTATGCCTTTCGGCAAACGCAGCGAGATGGTGTTGCTGGGATTCCTGCTCATTACAGGTCTGTTCTCAATGTTCGTATCCAATACTGCTACGGCTGCCATGATGCTGACATTCCTCACCCCTGTGTTCCACCAGTTGCCTCCAGAGGGTAAAGGACGTATCGCCCTTGCGATGTCCATCCCTGTAGCAGCCAACCTCGGAGGTATGGGAACACCTATCGGAACGCCTCCTAATACTATTGCCCTGAAGTACCTTAACGACCCAGAGGGTCTGAACCTCGGATTAGGCTTTGGACAGTGGATGATGTTTATGTTCCCACTCGTAATCCTGCTGCTTTTCATCAGCTGGAGGATACTGCTTAAGATGTTCCCATTCACACAAAAGACCATCGAGATGAAGATTGATGGCGGCATGAAGAAAGGATTCCACGCAAACGTGGTTATAGTAACGTTCTTCGCAACGGTAGCCCTCTGGTTGCTCGACAGCGTTACAGGTATCAACTCTTATACTGTTGCCATGATACCATTTATGGTATTTGCCCTGACAGGCGTTATCAACAAGCGTGACCTTGAGCAGATCAACTGGAGTGTTATCTGGATGGTAGCCGGAGGCTTTGCACTCGGCTATGGTCTTAATTCCTCTGGTTTGGCAGCGAATGCCGTCGAGAGCATACCTTTCGGAGAGTTCTCACCGATGCTCATATTGATTATGGGTGGAGCCATATGCTACCTCCTGTCAAACTTCATCTCCAACTCTGCCACAGCAGCCCTGCTGATGCCTATTCTGTCCATCGTCTGCGGAGCAATGGGCGACAAGCTCTCTCCTATCGGCGGTACGCCAACAGTACTTATCGGAGTGGCTATCGCAGCCTCATCAGCGATGATCCTGCCTATCTCCACTCCACCGAATGCGCTTGCTTTCGCCACCGGCTATGTAAAGCAGAATGATATGGCGAAGATGGGTATAATCATGGGAATAATATCAATGGTATTAGGTTTCGGTCTGGTATACCTGATGGGAACCCTTCACTTCATATAACAAAAAAAGCCCTCCGCTCGGAGGGCTTTTTTATTATTTTTCAACTATTTTCATGAAGCTTTGCAGTTTTTCACCGTAGCAAAGGTCCCCACAATCGCCAAAGCCTGGTACGATATACTTCTGCTCGTTCATGCCCTGATCAATGGCAGCACACCATATAGTAGAACCTTCGGGCAATGCTTCCTTCACCACCTCTATACCTTCAGGAGCCGCAATCACACAACACAGATGTATTTTCTTTGGCTTGCCTGCCTGAAGTAATGAGTCAATGGCTGCCGCCAGACTTCCGCCAGTGGCAAGCATAGGGTCAACAATCAGCAGAGTCTTGTTCTTAACACTCTGTGTGGCAATATATTCCGTATGCACGCCCACCTCAGTATGTTCACGGTTTATATACATTCTGAAAGCAGACACAAAACCGTTGTCCGCCTTGTCAAACACATTCAGGAATCCTTCATGGAAAGGCAGGCCGGCACGAAGCACCGTAGCTATCACCATATCATCCTTAGGCAGATGGATGTCGATACTGCCAAGAGGTGTTGTGATTGTCTTTGGTTTATACTCAAGAGTCTTAGAGAGTTCATAAGCCATCATCTCACCGATGCGTTTGATGTTATGCCGGAACAGGAACCGGTTCTTCTGATAGTTCTTGTCACGCAACTCTGACATGTACTGATTGATAATAGAGTTGCTCTTACTGAAATCAATAACTTCCATATTGTTCTGTTTTGTTCTAAGTTTGGTGCAAAGGTACAAATTAGCGGGCAAAAAACCAAATTTTTTATGAGATATTTGTTATGTCGGTATGACAAAAGCGATAACAAGATTCTGGAAAATGGTTTAATTAAACTTAAAAGGATTGTGTGCGCGCAAATAAAATCTCTATTCATCTTCCGCATTTCATTATTTCTTTGTAATTTTGCAGCGCAATTTAAATAACAAGGATAATATTAACAAATTTAAAATAGAGTAGTAATATGGCAAAGTTAGATTTAACTCAGTATGGCATCACCGGTTCAACCGTGATTGCTCACAATCCATCGTATGAATATCTCTTCGAGGAGGAGACAAAGGCTGGTCTCGAGGGTTTCGACAAGGGCGTAAACACCGAGCTCGACGCTGTCAACGTAATGACAGGCATCTACACCGGCCGTTCACCTAAAGACAAGTACATTGTAAAAGATGCACAGAGCGAGGACAAGGTATGGTGGACTACTGATGAATACAAGAACGACAACCACCCCATGTCTGAGGAGGTCTGGGCAAAGGTTAAGGAAATCGCCATCAAGGAGCTCTGCAACAAGGAGCTTTACGTAGTTGACGCTTTCTGCGGTGCCAACGAGGCAACCCGTCTGGCCGTTCGCTTCATTGTTGAGGTAGCATGGCAGGCACACTTCGTAAAGAACATGTTCATCCAGCCAACAGCTGAGGAGCTTGAGAAGTTCGAGCCTAACTTCGTTATCTACAACGCTTCAAAGGCAAAGGTTGAGAACTACAAGGAGCTGGGTTTGAACTCAGAGACTTGTGTAGCTTTCAACACCACAAGCCGTGAGCAGTGCATCATCAACACATGGTACGGTGGTGAGATGAAGAAGGGTATGTTCTCTATGCAGAACTACTATCTGCCTCTGCAGGGTATCGCTTCTATGCACTGCTCTGCCAACACCGACATGGAGGGTAAGAACACTGCAATCTTCTTCGGTCTGTCAGGTACAGGTAAGACCACTCTTTCTACCGATCCAAAGCGTCTGCTGATCGGTGACGACGAGCACGGATGGGACGACGAGGGTGTATTCAACCTCGAGGGCGGTTGCTACGCAAAGGTTATCAACCTCTCTAAGGAGAACGAGCCTGACATCTATGGCGCCATCAAGCGTAACGCTCTGCTCGAGAACGTAACAGTAGCAGAGGACGGTAAGATTGACTTCGCAGACAAGAGCGTAACCGAGAACACCCGTGTATCATATCCTATCGACCACATCGAGAAGATCGCCCAGAAGGTTAACGGCAAGAGCGCAGGTCCTGACGCCAAGAACGTTATCTTCCTCTCTGCAGATGCATTCGGTGTACTGCCCCCAGTATCTATCCTGACTCCAGAGCAGACCAAGTACTACTTCCTCTCTGGTTTCACAGCTAAGCTGGCCGGTACAGAGCGCGGTATCACAGAGCCTACTCCAACATTCTCTGCTTGCTTCGGCCAGGCATTCCTGGAGCTGCACCCGACAAAGTATGCTGAGGAGCTGGTTAAGAAGATGGAGAAGAGCGGTGCTAAGGCTTACCTCGTTAACACAGGTTGGAACGGTACCGGTAAGCGTATCTCTATCCCCGATACACGTGGTATCATCGACGCTATCCTCGATGGCAGCATCCTGAAGGCCGAGACAAAGAAGATCCCATTCTTCGACTTCGAGGTTCCTACAGCTCTGCCAAACGTAAATCCTGCCATCCTTGATCCTCGTGACACTTACGCTGAGGCTGCTCAGTGGGAGGAGAAAGCAAAGGATCTGGCTGCCCGTTTCATCAAGAACTTCAAGAAGTACGAGGGCAACGAGGCTGGTAAGGCACTGGTTGCTGCTGGTCCAAAGCTCTAAGAAGATTTTTGACCTACATCAAAATAAGGGGCGGTTTCTTTGGAAATCGCCCCTATTTCGTCATCCATCTTCACAAATTTTCTTACCTTTGCATTTGCAATCGTGATGATTGCTTATTATATTCATTAGGTTAGTAGTTAAATTAGTTTTTAAGGTAAAAGATTATGTTATTAGATTTTCAAACTACGGTAATGTTAGCTTGCGTTGTAGTGGCAATGGCATTGAGCATAGTTACTCTGATGCATACTGACATCCGTTAAGAGGAGTGCGGGGTGAGTGATTCATACCGCACTCTTTTTTGCCCCTGAATCCCTAAACTAACTTAAAAACAATCAAATAATGACATAATTTCTTTAATTATAAGGTGAAAATGTGCGCTTTTTGGATAATTGTGATTAAATTTGCAGCCAAATTGCGAAAAAAATAGTTTTGAATGAATAAAAGATATATCTTTTCACTCTGTCTGATGCTGATTGCAGCGATAAGCATGACGTCATGTCTAAAAGACAATGATAGCAGTGACATTACATATTATGACGACACTGCCATCACAGCTTTTACGCTGACAACAGTCAACACATACACTACAACGACAAATTCTGATGGTACGACAAAGACCACCAAGTCGTCTTTGTCTACCAAACCAGTGTTCGTTATTGATCAGAAAAACTTCAAGATCTACAATCCCGTAGGTCTTCCGGCAACCTGCGATCTTAAGCATGTGCTTGTCACTATCTCTACGAAGAACTCCGGACAGATAGCTATAAAGAGTTTGAAAAGCGACTCACTCTACGTATACAGTAGCACCGACAGTATTGATTTCTCGCAACCCAGAGAGTTGAGGGTCTTCTCCCAAAGCGGATCATCCAGCCGTAACTATATTGTGACATTCAATACCAAGCAGACCACGTCAGCGTCTATCACCTGGACATCCATTGAGGCTGGCAACCCAGAAATTCCTGAGGCACTTTATTACGAAGCAGCCCTGGAGAAAACCGAGAATGGATTCAAGCTGTCTTTAGATGATCGTGCAACATGGTCGACAGAGCTTCTTGGTGACGGCGAGGATGCGTCACTCCTGCCGACAGATCAGATAGGATATGTAAAAATGCCATATACTGCCAGCGCAAACTCAGACTACGAACTGATGGCAGGGGTAACATCCACAAACGATGCATTCTACAAAATATGGCGAAAAATAACAGACAATGGATACTATGCACCTGTTGCAAAATGGGTATATATCCCTGTGACCGACAACAAAAGCCTCCTTCCGAACATAGGAGATGTAAGTCTTGTTAGGTTCAACAACCAGACATACGCCATCGGAGCTAACGGTAAAGTGTATAAGTCGCGTGACTGGGGGCTCACCTGGAAAGAGTCTGACGATATAGTACTGCCAACGCCGGAAGATGCCATAATAAAAGCAGCTACAGATGAATCCGGCAACCTCTGGATCATGAAATTCGACGATGGCAGAATCTGGAAGGGTGAGATAATAAAATAAGAGAACCTGCCGATGAATAGGAGTGTAGCTAGGATATGGCTGGTAAGAGCACTGATGACACTGTTCACGTTCCACTCTTCACTACTCACTATCAAGGCACAAGACGAGCCAGAATACAAGCTGGAGCTTGGTGCTGGAGCAGGAACGGTCACCTATCTTGGCGATCTCAACGGTAACCTCTTCAGAGGATCCCAACCCTGGCTGGCTGCATTGGCAAGATATAAGATGAACCCCCGGATGGCCTTTACGCTGTCGGTGGGCTACGGTAAGATAAAAGGCAACTCCGACAATGCCGACACGTGGTATCCGATGGAGCGATATGAGTTCAACTCCGAAGCCTTGGAAGTGGGTTTGCGCTACGAATACAACTTCTGGCCCTATGGCACAGGCAGGGAATATCGGGGAGCACGTCGCCTGACACCATTCATCACGATAGGTCTCGGCGCACTATATCACGGAGACCCGGGGAAAGGCATCACAGCCGACATCCCCTTGGGAGCAGGAGTGAAATACAAACTTGGCCAACGGCTGAATCTCTCTGTAGAGTGGAGGATGCACCTGGCACTGAATGACAAGCTCGACGGATTGAAAGACCCCTATGGCATAAAGAGCAGCGGACTGTTTAAGAACACCGACTGTCTGAGCATTATCCAAGTGTCGCTGACATACGACCTGTGGGAGAAATGCAGCACCTGTCATAACGACAGAGACTAAGGGGCATTTGAGAATAGAGAATTAAGAATTAGATATATGAAAGAGCAACTGGACATGAACCGCATTCCACAGCACATCGCCATCATCATGGACGGCAATGGACGCTGGGCAATGGATCGTGGGTTAGACCGTACCTTTGGCCATAAGGCAGGTGTCGACACCCTTGAGAACATCACCGCTCTATGTTCCAACTTGGGAGTGAAGTATCTTACCCTTTACGCCTTCTCCATAGAAAACTTCAACAGACCAGCCTATGAGGTAGAAGCACTGATGGGCCTGGTGCTCAATTTCTTTAAGATGGACCTGTTCCATAACAACAACATAAGGCTACGCGTGTTAGGCGACATGAGCCGTCTGCCAGAAAGTGTGCAGGAAAAACTCGACTCCATGCAGCAGGAAACCGCCCATTACACAGGAATGACAATGGTTATCGCCATAAGCTATTCATCAAAACAGGAAATTGTGTATGCCACAAAGCAGATTGCGAAGAAGGTACAGAGCGGAGAGATGACTATCGACGATATCGACGAGGACGCCATCAGCAATAACCTTTGGTCATCAGGTATACCCGATCCCGACCTCCTGATACGTACCGGTGGTGAAATCCGCATCTCCAACTACCTGCTGTGGCAGTGTGCTTACTCAGAGTTCTATTTCTGCGATACCTACTGGCCTGATTTCGACGAGGAAGGGCTCCGTAAGGCCATTATCTCCTACCAGAAGCGTCAGCGCCGTTTTGGCAAGACCGAGGCTCAGGCAGAAGCAGAATCTTCTAAAAATGACAAATGATAATTGATAAATGATAAAAAAGGCTATATATATTAATAAGGTATGGGAAAGATGGGTGATAAGTTTATCATTTATCATTTTTCCATTATCATTTAACACAGTCTCCGCTCAGGACAAGATTGTCAATCCCGACATCTCCTATGCGGGAACACCACGTTCCTGCACCATCGGAGGAATAGCGGTAACAGGTGTGGAAGGTTACGAAGATTACGTTCTTACAGGTCTCTCCGGTCTTTCCGTAGGTCAGTCGATAGAGGTTCCGGGTACCCAGATAACAGAAGCTGTAAAACGCTACTGGCGCAACGGACTGTTCTCCAAGGTACAGATCAGCGCCGACTCTATCGTAGGCAGTAAGATCTACCTCCACATCGACCTCGCCCTGCACCCACGTGTCAGCAGAATCAACTACATCGGTGTCAAGAAGTCAGAGCGTGAAGACCTCGAGTCTAAACTCGGTATGGTAAAAGGCATGAGTCTCACCAGAAACATAACCGACCGTGCGAAGATCCTCGCAAAGAGATATTTCGACGATAAGGGTTTCAAGAATGCCGATATCGACATCTCGCAGCGCGAAGACCCAGAAAACAAGGGTCAGGTGATCCTCGATGTAAACATCGACAAGAAGGACAAGATGAAAGTCCATGAGATCAAGTTCGTAGGCAACGAGAAGATGTCTAGCAAGAAGATCAAAGGTTCGATGTTTGCCAAGGGAGCCTTCGGTAAGATTCACGAGGCAGGTAAGTTCTCTAACTTCTTCAAAGCCAAGAAGTTCACCGACGAACGATACAAGGAGGCCAAGCAGAAGCTCATCGAGAAATACAATGAGCTCGGATTCCGCGATGCCACCATCATAGAAGATTCTGTAAGCAACTACGACGACAAGCACGTAGATATCTACGTTAAGATCGACGAAGGCGACAAGTATTATATCCGCGATATCAACTGGGTAGGAAATACCGTTGTCACCACCGACTACCTCAATGCCGTGCTTGGCATGAAGAAAGGTGACGTGTACAACCAGAAGCAGATCAACAAGCGTCTTAAGGAAGACGACGATGCCGCCGGCAACTACTATTACAACAATGGTTACGTGTTCTCTAACATAGACCCTGTTGAGGTAAACATCGTCGGTGACTCCATCGACCTTGAGATGCGAATCATGGAGGGTCCCCAAGCACGTCTTAACCATGTGCGCATCTATGGTAACGACCGACTCTACGAAGAGGTGGTACGCCGTGAGCTGCGTACAAAACCCGGTGACCTGTTCAACAAGGACGCCATCATGCGTTCTGCCCGTGAAATTGCTTCTATGGGCTTCTTCGACGCAGAGAAGGTGAACCCCGACATCAAGCCTAACGGTGAGGACGGAACGGTAGACATCAACTGGCAGCTCGAGCAGAAGAGCAACGACCAGTTGGAGTTCTCTCTCGGATGGGGACAGACGGGTATCATCGGCCGTGTGGGTATCAAGTTCAACAATTTCTCTATCCGCAACCTCTTCGGCAAGAACAAGCTCCATCGCGGTATCCTGCCTTACGGCGACGGTGAGCAGTTAGGCTTCAACTTCCAGACCAACGGTTCGTACTACAGCTCTCTGAGTGCCAGCTACGGAACCAACTGGTTTGGCGGCAAGCGCCCGAACTCCTTCAACCTCAGCATCTTCTATTCCAAGCAGAGCGACATCAACAGCAGTTACTACAACAGCAACTACTACAACAACCTCATGATGTACAACATGTACGGCAGCGGCTATGGTTACGGTTCATACAATAGCAGCATGTTAAACTACGACTCTATGCTCGACGATGACAAGACGATGAAGGTGTTCGGTGCCGCCATCGGATGGGGTAAACGTCTGCGTTGGCCTGACGACTACTTCCAGTTCTCTGCACAGCTCGGCTACACCCGTTATATGCTGCGCGACTGGAAATACTTCTATATCCAGAACGGTAACTGTAACAACATCAACTTCGGTCTGACCCTCTCCCGTACCTCTACCGACAATCCCCTGTTCCCACGTCACGGTTCAGAGTTCTCGGCAAGTGTCACCTTTACTCCGCCCTGGTCACTCTTCGACAACAAGGACTATGCCACCCTGGCCAAGAACTCCCAGTCGGCAACCTACCAGCAGGAGCTGCAGGAGGTATACCGCTGGATTGAGTACCACAAGTGGAAGTTCAAGTCACGCACCTTCACAGCCCTTACCAACGGCCAAAAGTGTTTCGTGCTGATGACACGTGTAGAGATGGGACTCCTTGGATCATATAATAAAGACAAGCTCTCTCCGTTTGAGACCTTCTATGTTGGAGGTGACGGTATGAGCGGCTACAGCTACGGCTACTCTGAGGAGACCATCGGACTGCGCGGCTACGACAACGGAGCCATCTCCCAGTCGTCATACTACGAGGAGATGATGCAGGGCAACCGTCTGTCATCATACAACGCCTACGCCTACGACCGTTTCACCCTCGAGCTGCGCTATCCGTTCATGCTGGGTAACACCACCATCTACGGCCTCGGATTCCTCGAAGGCGGTAATGCCTGGGCTCAGTCCAAGGACTTCAACCCCTTCAAGATGAAGCGTTCTGCGGGTCTCGGAGTACGTATATTCCTGCCAATGGTAGGTCTGATGGGTATCGACTGGGCTTACGGTTTCGACAATGTCTATACCAGTGCCTCTGGAGCAGAGAAGAGAGGTGGCAGCAATTTCCACTTCATCCTTGGACAAGAGTTCTAAAGGGCAGGGCCCAAATGATAAATGATAAAGAATAAATGATAAAGAATAAACGTAATGAAAACAATTATTAGAATCTTCACTCGCAACAGACTTATGATGGTGATAAGTTTATCATTTATCATTTGTCAATTGTCATTTAGTCCCGTAAGGGCTCAGAAGTTCGCTCTGGTTGATATGGAATATATCTTCAAGAATATCCCTGCCTATGAGCGTGCCAATGAGCAGTTGAACCAGGTGTCAAAGAAGTGGCAGTCAGAAGTCGACGCCCTCACCACCGAGGCTCAGACACTCTATAAGAACTACCAGAACGAGGTAGTGTTCCTCTCCAAGGAGCAGAAGAAGGCCAAGCAGGATGCCATCGTTGCCAAAGAAAAGGAGGCTGCCGACCTGAAGAAGAAATACTTCGGACCTGAGGGGGAGCTCTTCAAGAAGCGTACAGCCCTGATGAATCCTATCCAGGAGGAGGTCTACAATGCCGTAAAGGATGTGGCAGAGCTCCGAGGCTATCAGCTGGTGCTCGACCGTGCCAGCGATACCGGCATCATCTTCGGCTCTCCAAAGATCGACATCTCATCCGAGGTGCTCCGCAAATTAGGTTATTCTAATTAAATGATAAATGATGATAATAATAATTTAATTGATAAAAAAATGAAAAAATTAATTCTTTGCGCCATCGTCGCAATCTGCGGTTTCACCACCGCCAATGCCCAGAAATTTGGACACGTAAACACCCAGGAGATTATCCAGGCTATGCCAGAGTATACAAAGGCTAAGTCAGAGATCGACGCTCTGCAGAAGCAGTATGAGGCTGACCTGAAGAGCATGCAGGACGAGCTTCAGAAGAAGGCTGACGCTTTCGAGAAGGAGCAGGCCACACTGCCAGAGAACATCAAGCAGCGTCGTCAGACAGAGCTTCAGGAGATGTACCAGAAGATTCAGCAGAGCTATCAGGACAACCAGCAGGCTCTTGCCAAGGCTTCAAACGATAAGATGCAGGCCATCACCACAAAGGTGCTCGATGCCATCAAGGCCGTTGGACAGGCAGGCCAGTACGTTCTCATCAACGAGGTAAACGCTGGTATCCCATACATCAGCACTACCCTCTCTACCGACGTTACCGCTCAGGTAAAGTCTAAGCTCGGACTGAAGTAATCCTTCACTTTCATTCAATAGAAAACAGCGCACCCAAATCGGATGCGCTGTTTTTTTATATCACCCACAGCGAGCAGTCGCTCCAGACCGCCCTCGACTTCATGGTGGAGAAAATAAATACCACGCCACTTAACGATACCCATCGCAGCGAGCTCTCAGGGCAGTGCCGCCAGGTGATAGAGGAAGATACCAAGCGCGGTTTCCGCGTGAAACTGATCATACAATCGGCGCATATGTCATCACGATCAATCGTGAGTTAGACAGCGGCGGCCGCACAGTGGTCCGCCTGCTGTTGGAGAAACTGAGCAATATTTTTAGTAAGCAACTAATTCAAGCAACCACATTATACCGCTATACAAAACACATAATTGTTAAAAAGCTCTATCAACTCATTCATTTAATGGCTAAAGAGTCGTAACTTTCAATTAGTTTTTATACCTTTGTACCCGCAAATGAGGTCGACAGAGAGCTATCAGAGTCCTAAGCAAATCATGGAGAATTCCGGACTTCTGTATGTAACTAATTCGATTTAAAAAGATATGAAGATTTGTAAATCAAGAATAGTTGTAAGAGCATTGTCTCTGATGATAACTTTCCAGGCAGCGGTTTCCGTGGCCGGAGCACAGAATAACAACCCAAGCACCACCCAGACGGCGCAGGTGGGAATCCAGGCACCACAGACAGCAACACGCTTCGGATATCTCAGTTATAAGGAGGCGTTGGAGTCGATGCCGCAATATGCACTGGTGAAGAAGCAGATGGAAGACCTGCGCAGTAAGTATCAGGCAGAGACTAAACGTGTGGAAGAGGAGTTTAACCGCAAGTACGAGGAGTTTCTCGACGGACAGCGTGACTTCCCGAAGACGATACTCCAGAAGCGTCAGACAGAGCTGCAGCAACTGATGGAGAAGAACATCGAGTTTAAGGCCGCCAGCATGAAGGAGCTTGATGCTACCGAGAAGGAGGCGATGGCCCCGCTGCGTCTGCGGCTCAACGATGTGCTGCGTGAGATAGGTATCAGGAAAGGCTATGCCTTTATCTACGATACCGACACAAAGGCACTGCCATTCCTGAACCTCGAGATAGGAGAAAACATCAACCTCTTAGTACAGGATGCTCTCAAATAACCCAGGGCCGATAGGCGTGTTCGACAGTGGCTACGGCGGTCTGACCATACTGCATGGCATCCGTCAGCTGTTACCCCAGTATGATTATCTCTACCTGGGTGACAATGCCCGTGCACCCTACGGACCAAGAAGCTTCGACGTGGTATACGAGTTTACACGTCAGGCGGTGATGAAGCTCTTCGAGATGGGTTGCCACCTTGTGATATTAGGCTGTAACACAGCCTCTGCCAAGGCCCTGAGGTCGATACAGCAGATAGACCTGCCAAAGATAGCCCCCGGACGGAGAGTGCTGGGAGTGATAAGACCTACGGCAGAGGTGATTGGCAGTCTTACGGCATCGCGCCACGTGGGAATACTCGCCACAGAGGGAACGATAAAGAGTGAAAGCTATAACTTAGAGATAAAGAAGCTCTATCCCGACATCACCGTGAGCGGTGTGGCATGTCCCTTCTGGGTGCCGCTGGTGGAATACAACGAGGCCGAGTCGCCCGGAGCCGACTATTTCGTTAAGAAACGCATAGACCAGATTATGAATCTCGACCCGGAGATCGACGCTATCATCCTCGGATGCACCCACTATCCGCTGCTGATGCCTAAGATACTGAAGTACATTCCGGCAGGGGTGAGGGTGATTGCTCAGGGGGAGTATGTGGCCGACAGTTTGAAGACATATCTTGAACGACATAAGGAGATTGAGGAGAAATGTGCGAAGGGAGGCAAAGTGCGCTATCTGACAACGGAGAGTCCGGAGAGATTCGGAGAACAGGCGAAGATGTTTCTGCATGAGGAAGTAGAGGCGGAGAGAGTGACCTTGGATAAATGATAAAGGATAAATGATAAAGGATAAATGATAAAGGTAATGATAATAAACGGGCCGAATCTGAACCTGTTAGGACAGAGGGAGCCGGGGATTTATGGCAATGAGTCGATGGAGACATTCCTGCCGGAGTTGAGGAAACGCTATCCCGACGTGAAGATAGACTACTGGCAGAGTAATATCGAGGGAGAGCTCATCAACAAGATGCAGGAGACGGGGTTCTTCGGAGGCTATGACGGTATAGTGCTCAATGCCGGTGCATATACCCATACATCGGTGGCACTGCACGACTGTATCCGTTCACTGAAATGTCCGGTGATAGAGGTGCATATCTCTAACGTGCATCAGAGAGAGGAGTTCCGTCACAGGTCGATGATATCGGCTGCGTGCAAGGGGGTGATATGCGGATTCGGACTCGACAGCTACCGCTTGGCGGTAGAGGCGTTGATAGAAGAAGGAGTTAGAAGGAGTTAGAGGTCAAATGACAGGGGAGCTGGAGGAGTATATATTGAGGCATACGGAGCCGGAGCCGGAGTATCTGTACAGGCTGTGGCGGGCAACGAACATATACACTATCCATGGGAGAATGGCCAGCGGACACCTGCAGGGCCGGCTGCTGAAGATGCTGGTAGAGATGATACGTCCGCAGAACATCCTGGAGATAGGCACCTTCAGCGGATACAGTGCAATATCGATGGCAGAGGGACTGCCCGATGGAGGACGACTCTACACCTTCGAGATAAACGATGAGATGGAGGACTTCACCCGAGGCTGGATAGAAGGCTCGGAAGTGGCCGACAGGATAGAATTCATCATCGGCGATGCCCTCACAGAGGCCCCGAAGCTGGGCATCTCCTTCGACATGGCATTCATGGATGGCGACAAACGTACCTATCGCGACTGCTACGAGATGGTGATGAGTATCCTGAAGCCAGGCGGATTTATACTCGCCGACAACACTCTATGGGACGGACATGTGGTGGATCATGCCTACGACAAAGACCACCAGACACAGGGCATCATCGGATTCAATGACTATATAGCCCAGGACCCGCGCGTAGAACAGGTCATCCTGCCACTCCGCGACGGCCTCACATTAATTAGAAAGAAATAAAACAGAACTATGCAAGAGACAAGACAGAACAAGATTGCGAGGTTGCTTCAGAAAGAGCTCTCGCTGATATTCCAACAGCAGACACGTGCCACCCACGGTACGATGATATCCGTGACACGCGCCAAGATATCCCCCGACCTCAGTATATGCACAGCTTATCTGAGCGTGTTCCCAAGTGAGAAGGGCGAGGAGATACTGACAAACATCAATGCCAGTGCCAAACAGATTAGATATGAATTAGGTACGCGCGTGAGAAACCAGTTGCGCATCATACCCGAGCTGCGATTCTTTATCGACGACAGCCTCGACTATATCGAACGTATTGACGAATTGCTGAAGAAGTGAACTTTCCGTTTTTTATAGCAAGGAGGTACCTGTTCTCTAAGAAGTCGACGAACGCCATCAACATCATCAGTGGCATATCGGTGATAGGTGTCGCTGTGGCTACGATGGCACTCGTGGTGACGCTTAGTGTGTTTAACGGTTTCCACGACCTCGTGGCGTCATTCTTCACCACCTTCGACCCACAGCTGAAGGTGACTCCGGTGATGGGAAAGACCGTTGCCGCCGATGACCCGATACTCACGCGGATAAAACAACTGCCCGAGGTGGATGTGGCAACAGAAAGCGTTGAAGACCAGGCCCTTGTGATCTATCGCGGACGACAAGCGATGGTAACCGTGAAAGGTATTGAGGACAATTTCGACCAGCTCACACACATCAAGGAGATACTCCTCGGCGACGGACAGTATGAGCTGCATGCCGCAGACATGTTCTACGGCATCCCCGGCATACGCCTCGCAGACATACTAGGCACGGGATACAAGTATGAAGAGCCCCTGAAGGTGTATGCCCCACGGAGAGAAGGACAGCTGAACATGGCCAACCCCATGGACGGACTCGTTGAAGACGAGCTCTACTCACCCGGAGTGATCTTCCAGGTGTCGCAGGCGAAATACGACAAGAACTATATCCTCACCAGCATCGACTTCGCCCGACGCATCTTCGAACAGCAGGGAATGGTGTCTGCCCTTGAGCTGAGACTAAAGCCCGGCAGCAACTTTGAACGCGTGAAGTCGAAGATACAGGACATCGCAGGCGACAAATACACCGTAAAAGACCGTTTTGAACAGCAGGACGACACCTTTAAAATCATGAAGATAGAGAAGCTCATGGCCTATATTTTCCTGACATTCATACTGATGATTGCATGTTTCAACATCATCGGCTCACTCTCGATGCTTATCATCGACAAGAAAGACGACGTGGTGACACTGCGTAACTTAGGAGCATCCGACAAGCAGATAGTACATATATTCCTCTTCGAAGGACGAATGATATCCGCCATCGGAGCTGTGACAGGCATCATCCTCGGACTGGCATTATGCTGGGCACAGCAGACCTTCGGACTGGTGAAGCTCGGATCATCGAGCGCATCGTTTGTGGTGAATGCATATCCCGTAAGCGTACATCCTGAGGATGTGATACTCATCTTTGTCACCGTACTGGTGGTGGGATTCCTATCTGTATGGTATCCCGTAAGGTATTTCGCCAAACGACTCCTGGACTAACAACTCATGGAGAAAGACATAGTAAAAGGCTATGTGCGCTATCTGAAGCTACAGAGAGGAATGTCGGGCAACACCCTCGACGCCTACCAGCGTGACCTCAGGAAACTGCTCGACTATCTGGAACACGAGAACAAAGAGGTGCGCCAAGTGGAACTCGAAGACCTGGAACATTTCTCCGCAGGACTGCACGACATCGGAATAGGAGCCAGAAGCCAGTGCAGGATACTCAGCGGGGTGAGGAGTTTCTTCCGATACCTGCAACTCGACGGCTATCGCGATGACGATCCCACGGAACTGCTGGAATCACCACAGATAGGCAATCACCTGCCTGAGGTGCTCTCTACGGAAGAGGTAGACAGGCTGGAGGCAAACATAGACCTCTCAAAATGGGAGGGTCACAGAAACAGAGCCATCATAGAGGTGCTCTTCTCCTGCGGACTGCGAGTGAGCGAGCTGGTAAACCTCAAGCTCTCAGACCTTTACCTCGACGATGAGTTTATCAGGGTGATAGGCAAAGGCTCGAAGGAACGGCTCGTGCCAATCTCAAAGAATGCCATAAGAGAGCTGGGCTACTGGTTTGACGACAGAAACCACATGGACATCAAACCAGGCGAGGAAGACTACGTATTCCTGAACCGTCGCGGGGCACACCTCACCCGTACGATGATACTCATCATGATAAAGCGTCAGGCAGAGGAGGCCGGCATCCACAAGACCATCTCTCCCCACACCCTACGCCACTCTTTTGCTACGGCATTGCTGGAAGGAGGAGCCGACCTCAGGGTGATACAGGCATTGCTGGGACACGAGAGCATCGGCACTACGGAGATATACACACATATCGACACGTCGATGCTGCGGGAGGAGATACTCCAGCACCACCCGAGGAACATGAAGAAATAAAAAAATCATATGCGGCAGCAAATTCTTCATTCTTCACTCTTCACTCTTCATTTTTTTTTGTACCTTTGCACCCGAAATCATAAAATACATTATAAATGAGCTATCTTTTCTCATCAGAATCTGTATCAGAAGGTCATCCCGACAAGGTTGCGGATCAGATTTCTGACGCCATATTAGACCAGTTTCTGGCTTATGACGACAAGGCACGCTGTGCCATAGAGTCGTTTGTCACCACAGGACAGGTGGTTATCATGGGTGAGGTGCGCAGCGAGGTATATATCGACCTGCAGACCATCGCCCGAAACACTATAAAACGTATCGGATACACCAAGGCAGAATACCAGTTTGACGGCAACTCCTGTGGTATCCTCACTGCCATCCATGAGCAGAGCGGTGACATCAACCAGGGTGTGGACCGTGAGGACGAAGAGGAGCAGGGAGCCGGCGACCAGGGAATGATGTTCGGCTATGCCACCATAGAGACAGAGAGCTATATGCCCGTAAGCCTCGACCTGGCACATCTCATCATGCGTACACTTGCCGACATCCGCAAGGAGGGTAAGGTGATGACCTACCTGCGTCCTGATGCAAAGAGTCAGGTGACGGTACAGTACAGCGACGAGGGTATCCCCGAGCGTATTGACACTATCGTGGTATCTACCCAGCACGACGAGTTTGACGAAGACGAGAAGATGCTGGCAAAGATCAAGGACGATGTCATCAATATCCTTATCCCAAGGGTGAAGGAACAGATTCATTCTGAGAAGGTGCTCGCACTCTTTGGCCAAGACATCAAGTACTATGTCAATCCTACGGGTAAGTTCGTTATCGGTGGTCCTCATGGCGACACTGGTCTTACTGGCCGTAAGATTATCGTCGACACCTACGGCGGCAAGGGAGCCCATGGCGGAGGTGCCTTCTCTGGCAAGGACTCTTCGAAGGTGGACCGCAGTGCGGCCTATGCTGCACGTCATATCGCCAAGAACATGGTAGCAGCAGGAGTAGCCGACGAGATGCTCGTACAGGTAAGCTATGCCATCGGTGTTGCCAAGCCTATGAATATCTACGTCAACACCTACGGTCGCAGCAATGTGAAGATGAGCGACGGGGAGATAGCCAAGAAGATAGAGAAACTCTTCGACCTGCGTCCGAAAGCCATCGAGCGCACTCTGAAACTCCGTCAGCCGATGTATAGTGAGACAGCAGCCTACGGACACATGGGCCGTAACCCTGAGATAAAGAAGAAGACGTTTACCAGTCACTACCACGAGACAAAGACCATCGACGTGGAGCTTTTCACATGGGAGAAGCTCGACCGTGTGGACGATATCCGCAAGGAGTTCGGACTTTAAGCTTATATGCTCTTACAAGACAGTATCCATACTGAAGCCATCGTCGCTCCGGAGCTTCCAGACTTGACGGAACATACCCCTACAAGACCGCAGACACCATATCAGGTGCTGCGGTTGTTGCCTGAGGATGCCACACCTGCACAGCAGGACTCTGCCATTCAGGCGTGGTTTCAGCCAGGTGAGATACACTACAGCAGCCAGCCCGACACACTACATCTGCCTGGACACGGCATCGGACGCAACCTGAAAGACGTCAACCTGCCGCAGTACTACAGGGAAAACTTCTTCTCCAAGAGCGACATGTACCATCCTGAGCTCGACAGTAAGCACTTCGGAGTGGCTGGTGAACCGATCCCCTACTCCACGCGAAACGACAATATCATCACAGCGCTGATGCTGCTATGTTTCGTCATTACAATGATAGCCTTCTCCCTCACCAGGAATGTGCTTATCAGTCAGGCCAAAAACTTCTTCCATCTGGCGAGTGCGAACAAGGACCTCAGCGAGACATCGTTAGAGATAAGATCACAGCTGTTCTTCGTGGTACAGACATGCCTGCTATGGGCTTTGCTATTTTTCTTCTATATCAGAGAGTACGTGACAAGTTCGTTTAATCTTTCCGACGAATACCTGTTGGTGGCTATATTCTTCGCGGTTATTGCCGGATTCTTTGTAGTCAGGTATAATGTGTACACATTGGTCAACTATGTATTCTTCGATGGTAAAAGAAACAGACGTTTTCTGCATACACACTTGTTCATCGACTCATGTGAAGGTCTGCTTTTATTCCCAATAGTGGCACTATTGACTTTCTTTGAAATAAGTGCCATAAGTGTGGTCTGTTATACCATTTCGGTGCTTGTTTTGGTGAAAATCCTTACTTTTTATAGGTGTTTTATCATATTTTTCAGACAAAAAGCGTTTTATTTGCAGATTATTTTGTACTTTTGCACCCTCGAAATCGTACCGTTGATAGCTCTTTGGGGCGGACTAGCGGTGATCGTGAACGCATTAAAAATAAATTTTTAAGACACTGAAATGATTAAGAAGATCTTGGTTTCGCAACCAAAGCCAACCAGTGAGAAGTCACCGTACTTCGACATTGCCAGCAGATTTGATGTTGAACTGGTATTCCGCCCGTTCATCAAGGTTGAAGGTATCACTTCTAAGGAGTTCCGTGCACAGAAGGTTAGTATTCTCGACCACACAGCAGTCGTTTTCACCTCACGTCATGCTATCGACCATTTCTTCACAATGGCTAAGGAACTGCGTGTAAACATCCCTGAGGACATGAAGTACTTCTGTGTTACTGAGACTATCGCCTTGTACATCCAGAAATATGTGCAGTACCGCAAGCGCAAGATTTTCTTCGGAGAGACAGGCAAGATCGAGGATCTCATCCCATCAATGGTGAAACACAAGACAGAGAAGTATCTCATCCCAATGAGCGATGTACACAACAACAGTCTGTCACAGCTCCTCGACTCCAAGAAGCTAAACTATACAGAGTGTGTGATGTACAAGACTGTCAGCAACGATTTTACTGAGGAAGAGGTGAAGAACTTCGACTATGACATGCTGATTTTCTTCAGTCCTTCTGGTATCGAGTCGCTCACCAAGAACTTCCCTGACTTCAAACAGGGCAAGATAGCCATCGCCACTTTCGGTCCTGCCACAGCCAAGGCTGCCAAAGAGGCAGGACTCCGCCTTGACATCGAAGCTCCGTCGGAGAAATATCCCTCAATGACAGGTGCCCTGCAGCACTATCTGATAGAGAAGCAAGGTTAATTACACCTTATTACATATAATGACGGGTCTCACGTCTGCTACTTTCAGCAAGAAAGAGCGCATCGTCAGCCAGAAACTGATAGAACAGCTCTTCAGCAAAGGCAACAGTCATTCCACCTCTGCCTTTCCACTGAGGGTTGTGTATATGGAGAAAGACCGCGATGAAGGCGAAGAGCCCGTACAAATAATGATAAGCGTGTCGAAACGGCATTTCAAAAGAGCCGTCAAGCGCAACAGGGTGAAGCGCCAGATACGCGAAGCCTACCGCCACCACAAGAATATTCTTCTGGGAAGCGTGCCTGAAGGGAAACAGGTGGCTGCGGCATTTATATGGCTTGCAGATGAACTATGTGACAGTTCTCAGGTGGAGAGCAGTGTCAGGCTTCTTCTGGGAAAAGTGGCAGAGAGAGTATGAATATCTTGAAGAGTATAATAAGAGGTATCTCGAAAGCACTGTCTTTCCTGCTCTGCATCCCGATAGTGTTCTACCAGACGTGCATATCACCCTTTACCCCGCCATCATGCAGATTCACTCCTACGTGCAGCGAGTATGCAAAACAGGCAATAAGAAAGCACGGACCGATAAAAGGGCTTTATCTGGCAGTGTGGCGGATATTAAGATGTAACCCATGGGGTGGCTCAGGATATGATCCCGTGCCGTAAGTTTCCCGAGAAATCGGAGCCCCGCAACATAATTATTCATTAATAAAAAGAATCATTCGATGATTAAGAACTTTGTTGAAGAACTAAAATGGCGTGGAATGCTGGCACAGATGATGCCAGGCACAGAGGAACTCCTCCAGAAGGAGATGGTGACAGCTTATCTTGGAACAGACCCTACAGCAGACTCCCTGCATATCGGTCACCTCTGTGGTATCATGATGCTCCGTCACCTGCAGCGCTGTGGGCACCGACCCGTCATCCTCGTGGGTGGTGCTACCGGTATGATCGGAGACCCATCAGGCAAGAGTCAGGAGCGCAACCTTCTCAACAATGAGACCCTTTACCACAATCAGGAGTGCATCAAGAAGCAGGTAGCGAAATTCCTCGACTTCGAGTCGAAAGAGGCAAATGCCGCTCTGATGGTAAACAACTATGACTGGATGAAAGACTTCACCTTCCTCGATTTCGCACGTGAGGTAGGCAAGCACATCACAGTAAACTATATGATGGCCAAAGAGTCAGTGCAGCAGCGCCTGAACGGTACTGCCCGCGACGGTCTGTCATTCACAGAATTCACTTATCAGCTCCTCCAGGGCTACGACTTCCTATATCTCTACCAGCACTATGGCGTTAAGCTCCAGCTTGGCGGTAACGACCAGTGGGGTAACATGACTACTGGTACAGAACTTATCCATCGTACCCTCGGCAATGAGGTAGAGACATTCGCACTGACATGTCCTCTTATCACCAAGAGCGACGGCAAGAAGTTCGGTAAGACCGAGAGCGGTAACATCTGGCTCGACCGCAACCGCACTACTCCATATCGTTTCTATCAGTTCTGGCTGAATGTATCCGACGATGATGCAGAGCGTTATATCAAGATCTTCACATCACTCGACAAGGAGACCATCGATGCCCTCGTAGAGGAGCACAAGCAGGATCCTGGCCGTCGTATCCTCCAGAAGCGCCTTGCAGAGGAGGTGACAGTGATGGTTCACTCAAAGGAAGATCTCGACATGGCTATCGAAGCCAGCAACATCCTCTTCGGTAAGTCTACCAAGGAGGCACTTGAGAAGCTCGACGAGCAGACCTTCCTCGATGTCTTCGACGGTGTGGAGAAGCATGAGATCAGTCGCGACCAGTTAGGTCAGCCTGCCATCGAACTGCTTACCACAGCAGCTCCCGTCTTCCCCTCAAAGGGTGAGATGCGTAAGATGGTACAGGGTGGCGGAGTATCTCTGAACAAGGAGAAACTAACCGACCAGAACCGCGAGATTACTGCCGATGACCTTATCGACGGCAAGTATCTCCTGGCTCAGAAAGGCAAGAAGAACTACTATCTTCTGATAGTAAAATAAGATAAGTTAGTAAAAATTTGGCTGTTTACCAGATTTTTACTAACTTTGCACCCGCATTGGACGATGGTGTAATGGTAACACTACAGGTTTTGGTTCTGTCATTCCCGGTTCGAATCCGAGTCGTCCAACTAAAAAGCCGAGCATTTCCCAGTGCTCGGCTTTGTCTTAGGGAAAATTCCCAACTACTACTATCTGGAGGCACTGCTCAGATACATAAGCGAATAGGGCCGTCTTATAGTGAATCATATATAATATGATGTACTCGTGAAAACGTTTTCAGCGATTTTTGCCATTTTTAAGTATTGTAATTTTGCCATCCGTATAATATTTAGTAACTTTGCACACAATTATAACAACAGGAAATAAAATAAACTTCTAAAAACAAACAAATTATGGCAAATCTTTTTTCATTAGAAGGCAAGAACGCTTGGATTACAGGAGCATCTTACGGAATCGGCTTCAACATTGCGAAGGCATTTGTAGCCGCAGGAATTAAAACCATTATCTTCAACGACATCAACGAAGCAGCTCTCGAGCGTGGTCTTGCCAACTACAAGGAGGCAGGCATCGAGAACGTGAAGGGTTATGTTTGTGACGTAACAGACGAGAATGCCGTTAAGGCCCTCGTAGAGAAGATCCACGCTGAGGTAGGACAGATTGACATTCTGGTAAACAACGCAGGTATCATCAAGCGTATCCCTATGCATGAGATGAAGCGTGCTGAGTTCCAGCAGGTTATCGATGTAGACCTCGTAGCTCCTTACATCGTATCAGCAGCTGTACTGCCAGAGATGATGGAGCGTCGTGAGGGTAAGATTATCAACATCTGTTCTATGATGTCTGAGCTGGGTCGTGAGACAGTATCTGCTTATGCAGCAGCCAAGGGTGGTCTGAAGATGCTCACACGTAACATCTGCTCTGAGTATGGCGGGTACAACATCCAGTGTAACGGTATCGGCCCGGGCTATATCGCAACTCCACAGACAGCTCCTCTCCGTGAGCGTCAGCCAGACGGGAGTCGTCATCCATTCGACAGCTTTATCTGTGCCAAGACACCTGCCGGACGTTGGCTTGATCCTTCTGAGCTCGGTGGCCCTGCTGTGTTCCTCGCTTCACATGCTTCTGACGCAGTTAATGGACATGTGCTCTATGTCGACGGCGGTATCCTCGCATACATCGGCAAACAGCCCTAAGTATCTTCTGAATAAGAGACAAACAAAAAAGGGGGTCCTTCCGGACCCCCTTGAATTTTTCTTTACGATTCAAAGATTAGAGAGCGTCAGCGAGCTCAGCACCAGCCTTGAACTTAGCAACCTTCTTGGCAGCAATCTTAATCTTCTGCTTTGTAGCTGGGTTGATACCCTCACGAGCTGGACGCTCATTAACACTGAATGTACCAAAACCTACAAGCTGAACTTTGTCTCCTGCTACGAGAGCACCTTTAATAGCTGCTACTGTTGCATCAAGAGCCTTCTTGGCATCTGCCTTTGAGAGTTCTGCACCTGCTGCAATCTTCTCAATCAATTCTGTTTTGTTCATAATGATATTAATTTAAAAGTATTTAATGAGTAAAAATTATAATTGTTGTCGAAATCTTTCGCAAATATAGTACAAACTAATGGAAAAAACAACAAAAAATCAGAAAAAATCACTTTTTTAATGAAAAATAGTTGTAAAACCCTTCCTTTTGGGCTAAAAAAGAGATAATTTTCGTAATTTTGCGCCATAATTGAGAGAAAATTGTCCCAGACAGGACAAAATAACAAATCATAAATTGACAAATCGTAAATAGGATGATGTTCCGTATTCCAACTATAACGAAAAATCTGTTGATTATCAACGGTATCGCATTCCTGGCCACTCTGGTTTTGGAGATGCGGGGGATTGATCTGGCCAATATCGGAGGCCTTCATTTTTTCTTGGCTGACAATTTCCATCTGTACCAATTTATATCATATCTTTTCCTTCACGGCAACTTCATGCACATCCTTTCAAATATGTTCGGACTGTGGATGTTCGGTTGCGTGATAGAAAATGTATGGGGGCCGAAGAAATTCCTTTTTTATTACATTACATGTGGAATAGGTGCAGGATTGTTACAGGAAATTGCTCAGTTTGGATCGTTCTACTTTACTATTGCAGAACAGGCACCAGGCATCGGATTAGGCGAACTGATCAACGTTGGCCATCAGCTGAGCCATCAACTTAATTCTTGGACTACCATCGGTGCCTCGGGTGCTGTATACGCAGTGATTCTCGCCTTCGGTATGACATTCCCCAACGAACGTCTCTTTATCATCCCTTTCCCCTTCCCTATCAAGGCAAAGTGGTTTGTAATAGGATATGTGGCAATAGAGTTCTTCTCTGCTGTCGGCACTTCTGCCGATGGTGTGGCTCATACGGCCCACCTTGGAGGTATGCTCTTCGGATTCCTGATGATTCGATATTGGAACAAGCATCCCAACTCTAGTTTCGATCGTAGCCGGGGACAACAGTTCTTTGAGAATCTCAAACGCAGCTTCGACCAGCGCCAGCATAACAACAGCAGTCAGCGCAGAAATCCGAATATGCATGCAGAGAGAGGCGGTTCAAAGGATGCCGACATGGAATATAATGCCCGTAAGCGAGCCAACCAGGCAGAGATCGACGCTATCCTCGACAAGATACGCAAGAGTGGCTACGACAGTCTTACCAAGGAGGAGAAGCAAAAGCTCTTTGAAGCCAGTAAGCAATGATCAAGCAACTCAAGACATTCACTATCAATATAGTGGCGGGGGCAAATATCGCAACCGTCACTTTGATGTTATTGGCAGGATATTCCGACAGGCTTAACCCTGCCGAATACCCTATGCTCTCATGCTTGAACCTGGCATTCCCCGTGTTTCTGGTAGTCAATCTGCTATTTCTGTTCTTCTGGCTTACATTCAAGTGGCGGAAAGTATGGATTCCCGTAACCGGATACCTGCTGGCATATATGCCTATCAGCCTTTATATGCCTCTCAACCTCCATCAGGAGGCGGAAGAAGGATCGCTGAAGATAATATCCTACAACGTCTGCCAATACAGCGGTAATTACAAATACGAGGAAGGCTTCGACACCATATTCAGCTATCTCAAGCGGCAGCAGGCAGATATCGTCTGTCTGCAGGAAGATACCGACACCTGGCGGAGATTCGTGATGCAAAGGTATAAGAATATCTACGATTACAACGACACCACCATCTTCTGCAATACCGCCCAAAGCATGAACGGTGTTGGTATACATACCAGGTTCCCTATTCTAAAGAAAGAGCGAATAGCCTATGAATCAACCGCTAACGGTTCGGTGGCCTATCATCTTAAGCTCGACAATGGTGATACCCTTATTGTTATCAACAATCACCTTGAGGGAACCCACCTCTCAAATGAAGACCGTGCGAACTACAAACGAATCCTCAAAGGAAAAATGGAACGTGACACGGTGCGAGAAGAGTCGATGTTGTTACTCGACAAAATTGCCCGTTCTTCTGCGAAGAGGGCACCTCAGGCTGAAGCCGTTCATGAATATATCGAGAGTCATCGGCAATACCCCATTATTGTGTGTGGCGACTTCAACGATTCACCCATCTCCTACTCTCGCAGGACCATCGCCCAGGGCCTTCATGACTGCTTTGAGGAGACGGGAAAAGGTATCGGTTTGTCATATAATCAGAAAGGATTTTTCGTAAGGATTGACCATATTCTATGCTCTGGCCACTTCGAGCCCCAGAAATGTGAAATCGACTCAGAAATGGATGCAAGTGACCATTATCCGATGCTTTGTTGGGTAAAAATGAGGGGAAATCCTTAAAAAAAATGCTTTTTTCAGCAAGAAATTTTCCCACGTGCAAAAAAAGTACTATATTTGCACGCTCAAATATGCGCGAACAGAATTAAATAACAATAAATAACATCAAAAATTAAAATGCAAAACAAAGGAATTGTAAAATTTATCGCAGTGCTTTTGGTTCTCGTGTGCTGCTTCTACCTTTCCTTCTCATTCGTGACACGCCATTACGAGAGTAAGGCTGCTGCCATGGGTGAGGAGGCAGGTGCGGAGTACCTCGACTCAATCAACAACGAGAAGGTGTATATGGGCATCTATTCTCTGAAGCAGTGCCGTGAAATGGAGATTGGCCTGGGTCTTGACCTGAAAGGCGGTATGAACGTTATTCTTGAGGTTTCAGTACCTGATGTGGTTGACGTACTTGCTGACCACAAGACAGATGCTACTTACAAGAAGGCAATGGAACTGGCAAAGAAGGAAGAAGAGACCAGTCAGGATGATTTCATCTCTCTTTTCATGAAGTATTGGAAACAGGAGGCTCAGGGTCGTCCTCTCGCAGCCATATTTGCTACTCAGCAGATGAAGGGCAAGGTCAGCACCCAGAGTACAGACGCCGAGGTAGAACGTGCCATCCGTGAAGAGGTGCAGTCGGCTGTCGACAACTCTTTCAACGTAGTTCGTAACCGTATCGACAAGTTCGGTGTTGTTCAGCCGAACATCCAGAAGCTTGAAGGTCAGGCTGGCCGTATCATGGTCGAGATGCCTGGAATCAAGGAGCCAGAGCGTGTACGTAAGCTCCTCCAGGGTTCTGCAAACCTCGAGTTCTGGGAGACATATAACTCTCAGGAGATCACTCCTCTGCTGGCTCAGCTCAACAGCCGTTATGCTGCTCTGGGCGGTGAGGTTGCCGACACAGCATTCACTGATGCAATCGCTGAGGCTGCTGATACCGTTAAGGCTGATACAGCAAAGGCTGCCGCTGGCGACCTCGCTGCGAAGCTGGCCAAGAAGGACACTAAGGCTACCGACTCAAAGGCTATGGAACTTGCAAAGAAGCAGAATCCTCTCTTCTCTGTATTCCAGCCCACACAGGGCAACACCCTCGCTGTAGTAGGTTATGCTAACGCTCGCGATACCGCAGAGGTTAACAAGATTATCTACTCTGAGCTTGCTGGCCGCATCTTCCCTGCAGAGCTGAAGCTCCGTTGGGGTGCTAAGCCTGAGAACTTCGGAGGTCAGACCAAGGGCGACATTTTCGAGCTCTATGCTCTGAAGATCACTGAGCCATCAGGCCGTGCTCCACTGGAGGGTGACGTAATCACCAACGGTAAAGACGACTTCGATCAGATGGGTCACCCATGTGTGTCTATGCAGATGAACTCTGACGGTGCTCGTCGTTGGAGCCAGATCACAAAGCAGAACATCGGTAAGGCTGTAGCTATCGTGCTCGACGATGCCGTTTACTCTGCTCCACGTATCCTCACACAGATCGACGGAGGTAACTCCCAGATTACTGGTAACTTCACCATCGAGGATACCAAAGACCTTGCAAATACTCTGAATTCAGGTAAGATGCCAGCTCCTACACGTATCGTTCAGGAGGAGGTAGTAGGACCATCACTCGGTGCTCAGTCAATCCAGCAGGGTATCATGTCATTCATCGTTGCCTTCGTGCTGCTGATGGTCTACATGATCATGCTTTACGGCTTCATCCCTGGTATTCTCTCAGATATCGCTCTGCTGTTCAACCTGTTCTTCACTCTCGGTATCCTCACATCGTTCCAGGCTGCCCTGACAATGCCTGGTATCGCTGGTATCGTACTGACACTGGGTACAGCTGTGGATGCCAACGTGCTTATCTACGAGCGTATCAAGGAGGAACTGAAGAAGGGTCTCAGCGTCAAAGAGGCACTCAACAAGGGTTACTCTAACGCATTCAGCGCTATCTTCGACTCTAACTTCACATCACTCATCACCGGTGTTATCCTGCTTTACTTCGGTACAGGTCCTGTAAAGGGCTTCGCTACAACATGGATCGTAGGTATCCTCGTTTCATTCTTCACCGCTGTGTTCATGACCCGTCTGGTTTACGACTACATGCTGAAGAAGGACAAGTGGACCGACCTCACCTTCGTAACAGGCTACTCAAAGAACCTGATGCAGAATGCCAAGTACAACTTCATGGGTATGTACAAGAAGACCTACACTCTGTGGGGTGCACTTGCACTTATCTGCGTTATCTCATTCGCTGTTCGTGGTCTGAGCCAGAGTATCGACTTCACCGGTGGTCGTAACTATGTTGTTACTCTCGACAAGGAGACACCTGTTGAGACTGTCCGTCAGGCAATGGCTGGCGCATTCATCAACACCATGGGTGAGAATCAGGGTCAGGAGGCTAACACATCAGTTATCGCTCTAGGTGCTGACGGTAAGACCGTACGTATCTCTACTAACTGGGATATCGAGTCAAACAATCCTGATGTTGACGACCAGGCAGAGACAATCCTCTTCAACACTCTGAAGAAGGCTGGTCTTGTAAGCCAGGCAGATGTTGATGCATTCAAGAACCCAGACGTTCGTGAGGGTGGTTCAATCATCAGCAGTGCAAAGGTAGGTCCTTCAGTGGCTAAGGATATCACTTACGGTGCTATCATCAGTGTTATCATCGCCCTGATCGGTATCTTCCTCTATATCCTGCTCCGCTTCCGTAATCTCGCATTCTCTGTAGGTGCCGTTGTAGCTCTTGCTCTCGACGCTCTGCTCGTAATCGGTGTTTACTCTATCTGTTGGGGCTGGGTACCAATGTCACTCGAGATCGACCAGGTATTCATCGGTGCTATCCTTACTGTGATCGGTTACTCTATCAACGATAAGGTGGTAGTATTCGACCGTATCCGTGAGAACATCGGTCTGTATGGCAAGCGTGACCGCCAGCAGCTGTTCAATGATTCACTGAACCAGACACTGGCTCGTACCATCAACACCTCTGTAACGACTCTGATCGTGCTGTTGGCTATCTTCATCCTCGGTGGTGATAGCATCCGCTCGTTCTCATTCGCAATGATCCTGGGTGTTGTATTCGGTACACTCTCTTCACTCTTCATCGCTGCTCCTACAGCTTATCTCACCATGGGTCGTACCATCAAGGAGGAGGAAGAGAAGAAATAATAAGATAGTTACATATCCACAATAAAAAAATCGCGGCTCACCATGAGTCGCGATATTTTTTATCTTGTCGCCCATTAGATGCTCAACGATGCTCAATCCGACAATTGTGCTTCTTCGACTTGGAATCGTAGTTGATGCCTACCAAAATTACCTGTCCGTCGTATTGAGCAACCTTTCCAGAGTACTGTTTGCGATGAATCTGCTCTATGGCCGTATCCACTGAAGTGTCTTTTTTCAGTTCCAACAGTATAGCAGGTTTGTCAGAGAGTTTTCTCGGCATTAACACTAGGTCAGCGAAGCCTTTGCCTGTGGGGAGTTCGCGATGGAACACATAGTCGTTCCTTGCATTATAGAATGCCAGACTGAGCACACAGGCCAGTGAGTTCTCGTCGTTATAGCTCAGTATACTGGTATTCTCGTCATGTGCCGCATCAACACCCTTCGCAACAGCATCGGCATCACCGTCGAGGACTGCCTGAAGCAGCAGGTCAGACTTGTCGAGAGCATCCGCCACGACATCCCAATGTATGCTTCTCACAGCATTCACCATCTCGCCAGCTACCTCATAGTTGGGTATATAGCACTCGCTCTTCACACGGTCGAAAGCCAGATAGCCCAAGTGTATCAGCACAGTGAACACATCGCTTTTACTCCTGATAATCGACATATCGTTCTGGAAACCCGTTGGATCAACCTTGCATCGTCCACCACCCAACATCTTGATGACATCATCCTTCAGTCCATCGTAGTTCATCTGTATGTAATGAGCCAAAGTATCGTAAGCAGCGGTGCTGGCCCAATAGCTGGTGCACCAGTCGCTGTTAATAGCCTGCATCACAGAGTTGGGATTGAATATAGAAGAATTGTTCCCCAGTTGATAGCCGTCATACCATTTCTCGACTTCCTCGAAATCCATGTTGTGCTTTTTGCAGAGGTCTATCACTTCCGGCTTAGTAAAACCGAAATAGCCTGCCATGCGTCTTGGGTTCACCATAGAATACTCTGTAAAGTTATTGAGTGCTGATTGTGTCTTATACTTTTTAATTGGGAGGATACCCGTCATATAGACCCCTGCGAAAGTTCTAACGGCATCACCGCTTTTAAACATCTTGCGGAGCCAGTCCACATAGTCGTCCATTTCCTTTGTTCCAGCCTCATATTCCCGGCAGATGGCGTCCCATTCATCAATAATGAAGATGAACTGTTGTTTTTTTGCTTCGCTCACACGTAGAAGATAGGTAGACAATCTCTCATTATGCCCCACCGGGACATCGGAATAGGCATGGCTGATATCTTCCAGTAGCACAGCATCTATACTATCGGCTATTTCATTCTTCTTCCCGCTAACGAAGTTGGTCATATCGAGATATATAACAGGATACTTATTCAAGTGCTTTTCAAATGACGGGTCTGAAGCTATCTTAAGGTCGGCGAACAACTGTCGGGAGTCGCATGAATGGTCATAATAGGCGCAAAGCATCTTTGCAGCTATAGACTTTCCGAAACGTCGACAACGTGACACGCAACTAAAACGATATTCAGTGAAAAGCGTCCCGCTGATAACGGCAATTAGTTGTGACTTGTCCACATATTCACCATTTCTAACACTCTGGAATCCGGCATTGCCTATATTAATATATACTCCCATGACTTGTTATTTTTCTGCAAAAATACATATTAATAATGAAAGTTCCAAATGTTTTGCCCAAAAAGGCACGACGAAAAGTGTTAAATAATGGAGAATATTAGTGAGAAAAGAAAAAAATATTGTATCTTTGCGCAGCTAAAACATAAAGATTATGAGAAAGAAGTACCTTTTGTTAGTATTTACATTATTCATCTGCGGAATGCAGATGAAAGCACAAGACTTTGAGGATGCAACAACTGCAGTAAAAAACATGGGACTTGGCTGGAACCTGGGTAATACACTCGAAGCCAACAGTCAGACTGTTACCGATGTAACAAATGATGGGTATTGATACGTCCGTGTCATCTCATAGAAGTTTGTCTGGTAGATCTGTCGTCGGTAGTCATTCCGTACCCAGCGTGAGGCGTTGGGCTGATGGCTACGGCTTCTTCAAAAGTCATCGTACAAATGGACTTCACGCTAAGTGATTGATAATAAACAGTTAATAAACAATAAATATTTTCCAATTATTTGGAAAGCAACATAGAAGATATAATCATTTAATACAATAAAAAATATCGCGGGTCATACTGGCCGCGATATTTTTTTCCATTTCTGGATGAGGAGTTACTTTGGAGCAGAATTGTAAATAGACTCCAATGTGTAGCTTGCATCATCCGATGTAGCAGCCTTGATCATTGTCTGAACAAGTGATTCCATATTGTTGAGATAGGAGCCATCATCGTGATTGAAATATCCGTGGTGCTCATTACCTCCACCTGTAGAGTTATTGTCCCAAATGAACAGAGGCATATTATAAGTGTGAGCAGCACGGCAAACATATTCCAGATAGTAATTGCGGAACAAGTTAGAACGGTCATTCTTGTGCATTACACAACCATATTCACCGATATATACAGGAATATTCTTTACGACAAATTTCTCTTGCAGTTTCTGGAATATCTCAACCACATGCTCTTCATTGCTGCCAGACTGATACTTACCTGCAGCAGCAGTATGACCCCATTCTGATTTACCGCCAGTATCCTCTGGTGTAAGAGTGAAAGTATTCGGATCATAGAAGTGAACGCTTACCATAACACGGTTTGCAGCATCTGTAGGCAGTACGAAACTACTCTCAAGAGCGAATGACGGACTTGAAGCATAAGCCGGTACACCTATCCAGCGTGTGGCATTATTGCCTCCCGTAGCACGTATGGTATTTACCACCAACTGGTTCCATTCATTGAGCGTATTGTATTGCTTGCCGCCATCGGTAAGATTGTCACCCCAGCCCCATTTTCCGTCCTGGACCTCATTGAACGACTCGAAGAAAAGGAAATCACCTTTATCCTTAAAGATTTCAGCTATCTGTTTCCATGTTTTTTCAATACGATTCTTTATATTGGTATTTGTAGTAGAATTATTAGCTGCCGACTTTATATCAAGCCAATATTCATCATGGTGCATATTAATGATAACATTCAACCCTGCAGCCTCAGCCCAATCAACATTCTGCTTAACCTCTGCCATATATGTTGCATCGATAGTCCATGGATCTTCTTTCTGATAGTTACCCCATGTTACGCAAATACGAACCGTACTTGCGCCTGCTTTCTTCAAGTTTGTGTAAAGTGCTGCTGTAGGTTTGGCGTTATCCCAATACCCCCACTGATTAACCTTGCCATCCTCACCAGAGCTCGTATCGAAGTGATTACCCAGGTTCCAGCCCCATCCCAGTTTCTTCGCAAGAGCTGTTGCATCATTCTCAGCAGCTTGAGGTTTAGATGCTGTTGTGAAACTGAAGGTATATTCACTGGCCAATGCCCCAGTCACACCGATAAGACCTTTGGGCAAGGTGATTGTAACTTTCGTCTCGTAATCGGGACAATTTACAGAAAAACTCAGCGTCTTGCCACTAACAGAGGCAGAGCCTGATAAAGTTCCATTCGTCACTTTCGGTTGAAGACTGGCATCGGTGGCCAAAAGGACATCCTTGTCATAGACAACTTGGACATTGGTTAAACCTGTTTCAATGTCTGAAGCATTGTTGGCAGGAGTTGTTGATACTACAGTTGGAGCCGTCACAGTTGGTGTTGGGGGAGTTGGTGTTGGCTCCGGATCATCACTGCCACTACTTCCGCAAGCTGAGAATACAAATGCTGCTAAAATTGCTTGTAAAAGATGATTTAGTTTCATATTTTTATCACATTTTTATTAATAATAAGTTGACGACAAAGGTACTACTTTTATTTTTAAATTCCAAATAATTTGTGATTATTTACGAATTAAGTAAAGAGCATTTACATCATGCAGGAATAAGGTTTCATTGAGATTATAGAACCTAACGAAATCAGACATTGAAGTGTGCCCCGGATACGGTGCATAATGGTGAGTTGGTCTCTCTCTTGCATTACGCCATACCAATACATAGCTTATAGGATGTTTTGCAAGCACAGGAGCGAGAGTTTCAGTCCACCAGTTCTCTGTCTTTATACCCTCATAGCCTGTCTCTGTAAGAGCCATAGCCTTACCATGATCTTTGGCAATCTTTGCAATCATTCCAAGGTTCTTATCAAGTTTCTGAGCATAGTCGGCAATCTGAAGAGTATCAGCCTCAGGAGCGAAGCAATAACTGTCGAGCCCAAAAACATCGATTATCTCATCGCCAGGATAACGTTCAAGGTATTTGTCTGCATCGCCATCCGGCTCTGTGCCTGGCGAATATGCAAGTAGGGCATTTACCACACCATTATCCTTAAGTCTCTCTGCTGTCATCTGCCACAATTCATTATATTGTTCTGCTGTACAGTTATCCTGTCCCCACCAGAACCAGCTACCGGTATGCTCATGCCAAGGACGGAACACTACGGGAACTCTCACACCATAAGGAGTCTCCAGTGAATTTATAAAAACAGCTACCTTATCGAGCCATCCCAAAAACATTTCATGCTTCTCGCCACCCTTAAGGACAGCAGCTACAGTATTCTTCTCAATATCCTTTAGAGAATCCGCCACCCATGAAGTACCTCCTGACAGAGGATTATCCAAATGCCAGGAGAGAGTAATCATACCACCATGATCAAAATGATTGATTGCCTCTTTCCTTATCCTGTCGAAAGGCACACCATCGAGGTTCTTATCATTCCCTAGTTCAATATGTCCAAGATCGAATGATAATACAGCAGGCAGATCACCACAAACTGATTTAACGTCAGACCGTAAGCCTACAGTGGAATCATTAGCATAGTCTGCTTCCCATCCGATACCATAAACAGTGTCATCATGATGTCCAAACATATACACTCCGCTGTCGCCCTGCAGCATAAGATTCTCAAGCAAGTTCTCTGTTCTTTCAGTACGCCCAGAGTCTGCTAGAGGCTCATGGTTTTGTTTGCCGTTACAGCCAAGAATCAGAACGGCTGATAATAAAAACAAATAATATCTTGTTCCCATTTCTTTAATATTTAATCTGATCACGAGTTATTACGTTAGAGTTGGACATAGCATCTTTCCACCAGGCATCGTTGCACATGGTATCCGTTGAGCCTTGTCCTCCCTGATACCATACCATAAAATGCCCCCATTTGGCACCGGTATTCCAGCAATCGCTGATTTTACCCTGCTCACCAGAATCGCCTTTGCCACATTCTCCAAGAACAACCATCTTGTTAGGATAGCGAGCCTGAATCTCTGTAAACTCCTGATTATTCTTTGCTGCATTATAACCATATAGATCACGAGCCACCATATCAACATAGTTATCCCCTGGATACCAGTCCATATCGTGATTATACTGGGTAGAATTACCGTTATAATTCTGAGTAGTCCATATCCAGATAAGATTCCTGACCCCTTTCTGCTTAAAGTAGTCAAACATTGTAACCCATAACTTCTTACAAGTCTCTGCCCCATCATAGCCCCACCAGAACCAAGCTTTTGTCCAGTCTGCTTGTTGCTTGGCTGTAGCGTTTCCTGCAGCCTCATGGAAAGGTCTCCACGTAGCTGCGATACCGGCATCCTGAAGTTTAAGTATTACATTGACCACCTTATCCATCTCCTGATAGAACCACTTATTCTCCCATGAACCTTCTGTAAAAACATTCTTTGCCTTAAAAGTTGTCTTGTCTGGCGAACAAGTTACTCCATCACCATTTGTTTTAACTTCCGTCGTCTCAGAAAGCGGTACGTTGAAATGCCACATCAGTTGCACAATACCTCCAGCGTCGGCCCACTGCTTAACCGGTGTAATGTCCGTGTAGTCTATCCAGCCATTACTACCTTGATTTGGAACATAGATATGTATGAAGTCATAGCAGTTCATTGCAGGATATTTACCTGTAAGAGTATTTACTTTTTCTGCATTTTTATTGTTCCAGTTTACATCAGCCATCACGCTGGAGATAACTTTCTGGCCATATTGCTCTCTGAAATAGGTATATAACATCTTTGCAGCATCAGTACTTGCAACAACGGGGGAGACAGATATATTTGATGATGGACTCTCAGGTTGCTTAGCTGTTGTAAAACTAAGGGTATAGGCATCGGCCAGTGCACCGGAAACTCCAATGAGACCCTTGGGAATGGTAATTGTCACCTTTGTATCATAATCAGTACAGTTTACAGAAAATGCCAGATTCTTACCACTTACAGATGTGGTTCCTGAGAGTGAACCTCCCGAGACTGTTGGCTGTAGGCTGGCATCTGAAGACTTGATAATATCCTTGTCATAGGTGATCCTAACGTTCACTGCTCCAACAGCAATATCCGTTGCATTATTGGCAGGTATTGTAGTTACAACATTTGGTGCAGTTACTGTAGGTGTCGGCGGAGTTGGCGTCGGTTCTGGCGAATCACTTCCACCGCCACAACTTAATAATGCGAATAATGAAATTAAAGGAAACAATTTATTAGGGTAGTTCATTCTTATTATTTAAGTTAATAAAGAGGCGTGACGTTTATGCGCCACGCCTCTCTTATTATATAAGGAATATTATTCAATTGTAATCTTAGTACACTTGATATTGTCACCATTAAGGAGGAATGAACCACCCCACCACTGCTGAGTAAATGCAGCGTCAAGCATTTCCTGAGTAAGTTTGAGTGCGTACTTGCCACCATTACCAGCGAGGTCGTACTCTGTGAACTTACCGCCTTCTGTATCATTACCAAAGCTACAGATACTTGCGTATGTTGGTCCCCAGTGACCTTCTACAATCTGAACTTTCCAGGCCTCCTCCAGAGGAGTGAAGTAGAAGTAAACAGTCTGACCAGCCTTTGCTTCTACAGCTGCCAGTTCTGCACCTGCATCAGAGAGGAGGTATGGCTGGTTACCCCAGTCATCGGCAATAGCTTCACCTTCCCAGATGGTTTCTTCTACAGACTCGTAGTGAGTGGTCGTGATTCTGTCAACGACAACGTTGTCGCCATTGAGTACGAATACACCTCCCCACCACTGCTGAGTGAATGCGACATCAAGCATTTCCTGTGTAACAACAAGGTTAAAGTAACCCTTGTTAGCATCGAGGTCATACTCAGTGAACTTGCCGCCTTCGGTATCATTACCAATACTACAGATACTTGCGTATGTTGGACCCCAGTGACCCTCAACGAACTGAATCTTCCAGGCATCTTCCAAAGGAGTGATGTGGAAGCTGATGATATCACCAGCAACAACACCAGCATCCTTCAGTTCCTGTCCTGCATCAGAAAGAACGTATGGCTGGTTGCCCCAGTCATCAGCAACAGCCTGACCTGTCCAAAGTACTGTAGTTACCTCTGTATTTGGTTTGAAGTCAATGGTGTAAGTAATCTCTCCATTAGAAGAGATAAGACGAACCTTAGCACCCTTCTTTGCCTTAGCAGGAATACCGATTATCAACTGGCTATTGTTTGTAAGCACGAACTGGCATGCCTGACCATTGATCTCAACACCAGTCAACTTGTCACCATTGGCAACAGGCAGAACAAACGAGTCACCTGCCTTAAGTTCTGCATCCTCTGCAGGCATTTCTGTAAAGTAACAGAATACCGCCTCATTTACAGTCAGCTCGAGACCTTCTACCGATGTGCCATTAGCAAGATTGAATACAGGCTTTCCGCTTGTAGCAGCCATAGGAACAGTAACAGTAATCTGAGTACCATCAGCATTTACCTCAAACTTATCCTTATCATTCTTAGCCTCACCGAAATTAATATCCTTGATGAGGTCAAGGTCTGTACCAGTAACCTGCAAAGGAGAGCCTGCACTTGCTGGATTAACGTTGTAAGCAGTAATCGTTGGTTTAACCAAAGTAAATGGCACCTCTACTCCTACACCATTAGCCATACGGAGTGTAATATTACCTTCAGTGGCCTTCTCGGGAACAGCCTTGACAACAATCTTGTCAGCTGCAACAGTGATGTTATCACCGCTCTGTGCATCTGCACTTGGGAATTCAACGCCTGTAACAACGTCAAGATCCTTACCAGTGATTGTCAGTTCTGCACCGGCCTTAACAGGATTAGGAGCAACTACTGCTTCTGTTGGCTTAACAGTAACAAAGTTTCCTACTGGAACTTCGACACCAGAGAGAGTAACTAAGGTGATTGCGCCATCAGGGGCATCTGCAGGAAGTTCTGCTGTAATAGTCTTGCCATCAGTACTAAATTCTGCAGCATCAACACCAGCAAAGCTAATACCATCAACAAGATTGAAGTATGATCCAGTGATTGTGATTGTCTCACCTGCCTTAGCTGTAACTGTACCCAGAGCTGCTGCCTCGCCACGTGGAGAAGCTACCTTGCTTACTGTTGGTACACCAATCTCGATAGCCTTTTCAGTAGAGATAATCTGATAATCCACATTGTTTACATCAACATCTGCCAATGTCAGGTCTGCGGTATAAAGACTCAACTTTCCTGTCTTTGCTACATCAGGAACAACAAGCTCGATAAGATAACGAGTGTGTGCAGTAAATTCATTCTCGCCAACCAAGCCACCTCCAGTAAAGCCTATCATGTGAATAATGTCAAGATAGTCATCTCCACTTTCTGGTACTGTGAGCCGAATCTTATCACCAGGCATAGCTGAAGCTGTCATGGTAATATTTGTAGGGTTGAGCCCCTCAGTGTAATTCAACTCCGTAATTGTCGTAATGGTTTGGCCGCTTTTGGTAGTCAGTTTAACAAGACCTGGAACGGGACCGTCGTGAGGAACTACTACACGAATTTCACTAGGTATGCCTGCCTTTACCACCTCTATGTTGGTAATAGGGGCTACGCCAGGAATCTCTACCTGTGAAACCTGATCCAGATTACTTCCTATGAAACGGAGCGTACCGCCACGCATTACAGGAGTAGGACCGTATACGTTGAGACCGACACTAGAAACAAACTGGTTCGTGTCAAGATCATCGTTGCTACATGCTGTAAAGGAGACTGCTCCTGTCAGCATTAAGCACATCATCAAGATGGCTGAAAAGATATTTTTCTTTTTCATTGTCTTTTGCTTAATTGATTAGAGATTGGGAACAACACGGATGTTGTCATAGCGGAATATTGGTGTACATTTCGTACCAGACACACCACCATTAATAGGCCAGATAATGAAACTGTCGAAAGAACTCTCGCTCATAGGAGTACTTACCTTGGTACCATCATCATTGTATACGAAATCCGTCAGAGGAATAGTTACCGTAATCCATTCATCGCCAGTGTCGAAAGAACCAGAGTCCTTCCAAGGGATGTAAAGTGCGCGAGGCAGGTCGAGACCACCGTCTGCACTGGTATGGATGTAGGTATTGTTCTGCCATGAATCGTTTGCACACTGCTTGTTGTTCACAAAGATAATCTGCATGGCACCTGCCGACCATGGGTTTGACTTAGGAATATAGAGCTCCATCTTATAAGACATATTCTGCCAGTCAGAGAAATCCAGGAAGTTACGCAGAGGAATACCTGCACCAGACTTTATGCTCATTGGGTCACCGTTCCAGTTACCACACCAGAATGGGAGTTTGAGTTCCTCTACCCATCCACCTTCTGTTTCTGCCGGGCCGAGCTGTACATACTTTCCGTCAACTCCATTCTCATCACTGTAGGTTGCCGCAATGTTCCATCCCTGAGGAACAACATCGGTAGCACCGTCGAAGTTGGTGATCAGGCCACGGCTATCATGGAAGTAGAATTTAGACTTTCCTGTTCCATATATAGATGCCACTTCAATCTGACCTTCCTCAACACCTGCAGGAACCTTGAACACTATCTGAGAGGCAGTGATAGACTTTATATTCTCAGCAGGAACCTCGATGTTGATACTATTACTGATACCTGTAAATGTAACCGTCAATGGCTGGTTGGGGTCATCAACAAAGTACTGACCGTTGATAACCGCATCAGCACCAATCTTGGCCCACTCATTCTTCATGCTGGAAACTACAGGCGCAGGAACGAGTACCTTGAAGTCATATGTTACAGTGTCGGCATCTCTTGTCACCATATAAATCTTACCAGTATTGCTTCCAGGAATATCCTTTGGGATATTGAGGAGCATAGTATTATTGGTAATGTAGCTAGTATTAAGAGTCGCCTTGATGTCATTGAAATACATCTCCTTGATACTCGTCAGATTCTCACCAACGATACAGATAGGAGTCGCTGTGAATGCCTCCACCAGGAGTGAGTCCTTTGAAGCAACATCTTGCAAACGGATATAGTTAATAGTAGGTTTACCACTCGTCAACTCGAATTTGTCGGGTTCATCAGCACAAGAGCTAAAGAGCGAAACAAAACCGACGGCGAGTAATGCCCAGTTAATATGCTTTTTCATTTTATACTGCATTTTAATCATTAATAAGAATAAGATTCACGAATGTCCACATGAACAGGAGGAACGTTAGAACCGACATTTGGATTCAAAGCTACATCCTCTGTTGGGAATGGAAGAACGAATGAGTTGGCTGTCACATTAGGAACAGCAGTTTCGTAATTATATTCTACATTGCCGTCTGCCGTTACAATGTTCCACGTAGTACGATCCGAATTGTAATATGCCTTGTAGAGGGCATCGCAGTTCCACAACTGGTTACGATGCTGATTCTTAAGCTCTGTAATGCATGCATCCACATCATAGTAAGCACGACGGACAAAGTCATACCAACGGTCACCCTCACCGGCAAATTCGAGGCGCCGCTCCTTCCAAATCATGTCGAATGTAAGGTTGCTGACAGCTGCTGCTGTAGGTATGGCACGCTGATGTACCTTGTTATATGCATCACAGGCAGAAGCATCGCTGCCCTTTCCCTGAAGAGTCATAGCCTCTGCATAAACCAGGTAAACATCGGCAAGACGTAAAATATGAGTAGCAAGTGCAGAAGCCATACGTCCGTCTGACATACCCATCTCAGCAACGTGATCGGCATTGTTTCCGTAAAGATGCTTCACGTTGTTAGAACCACAAGGGCCTTCAAGCTGTCCTGTAGCCGACTTGTTATAATCTGTATCATAGATATACCTCAGATAGTCGAGACCACCCTTGTCACGCCAGAAGTAGGAATACACGTCACCAGGAAGCATCATAGTTGCCTTACGGCGCTTGTCAATGTCGGGTCTGCTTTCCGGGCTGGGGAACTCCTTCAGGCGCGAATTAGTTCCTGTGCCTTCTATAGTGTAGACACCAAAAGCCTCCATCAAGTCGGCAGAAGGGCCTTCCCATCCGCCCCATACATTACCAACCTCACAAAGACCCTCTATACCTAGGTCGCTCTGCAGCGAGTTCTGGCATGTCCAGTGGGCTCCTACCGTCCAGCGCCAAGCGAAAAGGCTCTCATCGCTGACATTGTTCGATCCACGGAATATATCCTCATATTCTGGCATCAGCATACGACCGGAATTGTCAATTACATCCTTTGCATACTGAGCAGCCTTAGCCAGATCATCATTGTTAAGACTTCCCTTGACACCAGCCTTGGTCAGATATACCTTAGCCAACAGGCCTTCAGCACAATAGTAATCAATACGACCTGTTGTGCTCTTCTCCTTTGGCAACAACTCCATAGCTTTTTCAAGAGTAAGAATGATATAGTCGTACACATCTGACTTCTCCACCTTGGACAGTTCATTGTAATTGCCCGCTGCAAGTGTTGCTGAGTTATCGTGAATGATGGGAACATCACCAAAAGAACGCACCAAGAAGAAATATGCCATAGCCTTCCATGCCAAGCACTCTCCCATGCACTGATTCTTCACTGACTGTGAAGCATTGGCTCCAGAGAGTGACTGATAAACTGTTGAACAGTGACCGATGACTGCCCAAAGCGAGTAAGACATGTCTATCAGATTAGCGTTTGTACCATTGACAGAGAAGTTCATATATGGTTCACCTCCCCAATAGATATTACCAGACAACACCTCACCAACTTTGATGAAGCCACGCTGGAAGTCGTACCAAGGAGAATTATACAGGTAGTTCACACCCGAGATACAAGCTTCATCAGAAGAATAATAGTTATCCGCATTGTAGCTGTCCTCTGTAGGACGATCAAGGAAGTCGTCGCAGGAGGTGAAGCATAATAGGGCTGCCGAGAAAAACATTCCGACACCCAAGCCCTTTATTTTCATTATTGTTTTCATAATCGTAGTGAAATAATTTTTAGAATGATACGCTAACTGCACATGAAACACTTGTTGGCGAAGGATAACGTCCGTTATCAAGACCGAATACATTAGCACTGGCCGTTGAAGCACCTATCTCGGGATCGTAGCCATCATAACCTGTAATCGTCAGAAGGTTTGTTGCACTTACTGACAGGCGTAAATTGGTCAGACCAATCTTCCTGATTAGTTTGCTGTCGAATGTGTATCCCAAAGTGACGTTCTTAAGACGAACGTATGAACCATTCTCGATATAACGACTGCTCCAAGCATCGTTGTCATTAGGATCATTAATAGAAGCACGCGGTATGGAAGCTTCTGGATTTGCAACAACGACATTGGCTATGTTTTCATACCAGGTTGCATCCGTTGCATCGATTGGAGCAAGTTTCGAACGGTTCAGGACATCTGTAGTCTGGTTTGACCAAGCCGAGTTCATATGAGTGAGTTTCATCTTCATATAGTTACCTACCTTGTTGCCTACAGAACCGTTGATGAAGATCGTCAGATCGAAGTTCTTGTAACGGAAGGTATTGTTCCATCCAAAAGTGAAATCAGGCATCGGTGAGCCGATATTTGTTTTATCATTCTCATCAATAACGCCATCACCATTAACATCCTTAAATTTAATATCTCCAACGAATGTTGTGTTCGAGCGACTATAACGAGTAGGATCAGTACTCCAACTCTTGGTGCCGTCAGCATTTGTAACAATAGGATTGTTTTGCTGCAGCATGTTCACAGGCGAATTGATGATGTCTTCAAAGTTCTGATAGATACCTTCAACCTCATAACCGTAGAAGTTATAGAGAGATTCACCTACAACAGAACGGGAAACAACATCAGTCCACTGTCCCATACCGAGCAGGGCCGTAGAGTTAGAAAGGCTGTTCAGCTTATTGCGGTTGATAGAGAACTGTACATCTGAACTCCAAGAGAAGTTCTTAGTCTCTATTGGCCTTGTGTTCAATGCGATTTCGAAACCAGTGTTTTCGATGTCACCATAGTTTCCATAAGGAGCTGCAAGGGCAGAAGAACCGTTTCCACTTGTTCCCATAAACGAAGGCAGAACAAGCTGCATAAGCATGTCCTTAGACATTTTCTTATACCAGTCTAATACGAGGTTTACACGATCATTAAAGAAATTCAGGTCAAGACCGATGTTTATCTGCTCCTGAGTCTCCCACTTAACGTCGAGGTTCTTGATGTTGGCAGGACGATAGCTTACGCCCAAAGCCGACTCCATAACGCTCATTGCAGAACCCCACTTGTAGCCACCGATGTTGGAGTTACCTGTCTGACCCCAGCCGATACGGAGTTTACCATTGGTGATGATACCCTTGTTCTTGATGTTCTCAAAGAATTTCTCTTCAGAGAATCGCCAAGAAGCTGCTACAGAATGGAAGCCAGCCCAACGCTTGTTAGGACCGAAGTTCGAACTACCGTCGTAACGATAAGTATAAGTAAGCATGTAGCGGTTATCATAATTATAGGTTTCGCGCGTGAAGAAAGATGCCATTGCTGAACTTCCAAATCCATAGCCGATTGTTGGATCGCCAGTACCGAGCGAAGGGTTCTTCACGATATCAAGAGGCATACCTGTATTGAAGATAGAAATGTAGTTATATTTAGACTCCCAGGCCTCCTGTCCTACCATGGCAGTAAAACTATGCTTTCCAATACTGCCATTATATGTAACATAGTTCTTAAATGTCCAATATTTGTTTTCGTTCTTCTGCTCACGTCCCTCATTCTTGCTGATATGATAAGTTCCCAGATCTACTGTTGGGTTGAATGTCTCAGCATGGTTCCATCCGAGATCCCATCCCAGTTCAGTATGCCAAGTGAGGTTCTTTATTGGAGTAATGTCAAAGAAGAGGTTACCATTGAGTTTCTGACGCTTCAGGTTTATATCGTTCATCAGTGCCATAGCAATTGGGTTAGGATTCGTGAATCCTTCCTTGCTTACTGAAGAATAGCCTCCGTCGATATTATAAATCTGAATGTCAGGAGGAGTAGTCAGCGAATAGTTGATGATACCCTCATCCTGGTCTGCCTTCAGAAGATCTTCCTTTGTCTCACTGAAAGAAACATTAAGACCCATTTTCAGCCAAGACTTGAGTTCAGCATCAATATTTGCACGCATCGAATAACGCTTGAAATCACTGCCAATCAGAGTTCCTTCCTGATTCATAAGACCACCGCTGACATAATATTTCACCTTTTCGCTACCACCCTGCATACCAATCTGGTGCTGGTGCTGGAATGCTGTGCGGAACACAGCGTCCTGCCAGTTCGTTCCCTTGCCAAGTACACTGGGGTCAGAATATGCAGGATCAGGATTATACAGTTCGCCCTGATTTACGAGGTCGTTATAATACTCAGCAAACTCGCGCAGGTTAAGCATGTCGATGCGCTTGCTCTGGCGTGACCAGTTCACCATACCATCGTAAGTAAACTTTGCCTCACCAGCCTTACCGCGCTTAGTTGTAATCAGCACAACACCATTAGCGCCTTGGGCACCATAGATAGCTGTTGCCGAAGCATCCTTCAGAATTTCCATTGACACGATGTCGGCAGGGTTGATTGTTGCAAGTGGAGAAATAGTTGAAACTTGACCATTACCGAGTTTGTCACCCAAACCGAAGTCAGCACCAGATTGCCCAGTAGACTGAACGATTACACCATCAATAACGTACAGAGGTTCAGCACCGGCATTGATGGTAGCCTGACCACGAACGCGGATAGAAGAACTTGAACCAGGAGCACCAGATGTCTGTACGGCTGACACACCAGTTACGCGACCCTGGAATGCCTGGTCAAGGTTAGTGATGTGAGCATCTTTCAGCTGATCTTCACTAAGAGTTGAAGATGCACCTGAGAGGTCACTCTTCTTCATCGTACCGTAACCTACAACAACCACCTCGTCGAGCATCTGCTTATCCTCCTCGAGGGTGATGTTATAATTCGTCTGATTGGCTGTCACTTTCACTTCTTTGTTGACATAGCCAATGTAAGAGATCACCAGGGTTTGACCTGGGTTGGCATTGAGAGAGAAGTTACCGTCGAAGTCGGTAGCGACACCATTCGACGTACCCTTCACGACAACACTAGCTCCGATAATGGGGCCTTGAGAATCGACTACAGTACCTGTAATCTTTTTCGCCTGCTGTACGTTCTGAACGACATCAGCGGCATAGGCTTTAGGCGAGTAACACAGTCCCAAAAGGGAAAATGCACCCACCATCAGCGCTGTCTTTCTTAAGCTTTGATTCATACTAGATAGTTATACTTAGATTAATGTACGTAATAAATCGATTGCAAAGATAAGCCAAATATTTAAATTATTGCAAATTTTTCTTGATAAAAATTGATACTTTTTTGCAAAAGTGCGCGTTTTTGCATGGAAATAGTACATTTTTAACTAAAAAGTGCGAATAAGTGTAAAAAGCACAATATTGTTTTTCGGGCTGTTTTTGCGTTAAATGTACTTAATACACTTATTACTCACTTCAAGTTCTATTTCATCCAAGGCTTAATGAGGCAAACTCACAGCTTGGGCAGCAGCAAGGCAACAACCAGAAACAGATTAAGATGCTCCTTGCGACCCGAATGCCAATTGCCGATATCGCCAAGACAATACTACTGATTGTGCTACTGAGGGCGTTTTTCGGTTGTTCAGATAGTTCCTTCGATTCGTCCAAATAATGCCTTACAAGGTATAGGAATGCCATGAATAGATGTAAAGCCCTATCCAAGAAGGTGTTAGATGCCTACCTAACAATCTTACGCCTTGGCGCAAAACACTTTACGGGCATACGCAAAATGCTTTACGGGCATACGCAAAATAGAAAACACTTATGAGTATTGGTGCACCATCAGTAGCACCATAGTAGCACCATTTTTAGGCATACTGCACCAAGCAAGTAGCTGACAGGAAACAAGTTACATGCCAGAGTAGCACGAGGTGCACGATATTTTTAGTTTTAAAGTTTGTATTGCACTGAATGCTAGCCCTGCTGCATGAATATCGCTAAGCGTCTGTCCCTGCGAAAAAGAATAAGTGTATTAAGTACATTTAACGCAAAAACAGCCCGAAAAACAATATTGTACTTTTTACACTTATTACCATTTTTATGCCAAAAAAGTGTCATTTTAACAAAAAAATCAAAATTTTAGCAAAAAAGTATCAATAATAATCAAGAAAAGCGAGTTTTGTTTCAAAAAAATAATTTACCTTTGCAACCGATAAAATATGTTCTCGAACAACTGTAGACTAATTATATAACTAATAAACAAACGTAGTATGACAACAACCGACTCAACCTAGCTTATGCATGTGCCAGACATGGTACATCCCGAGGGTATTCCACCCGTGAATCTTAATGTAGATAATCAAAACATTAATCAATCTAAGTATAACACTTACGTATGAATCAAAACTTTAGAAAAACTGCGCTGATGGTGGGTGCATTCTCCCTTTTGGGACTTTGTTACTCTCCTAAAGCCTATGCCGCTGAAGCACCCCAGGATGTTCAGCAGGCAACGAAGAAGATTACAGGTACTGTAGTCGACGCCGAAGGTCCCGTTATCGGAGCCAGTGTTATTGAAAAAGGAACCTCGAACGGTGTAGTAACCGATTTCGACGGTAACTTTACTCTTAATGTGAAGCCAGGTGCTACGATTGTTATTTCGTACATCGGCTACAAGACTCAGGAGATTGCGATTGGCAATCGCTCTACTTTCAGTGTAAACCTCAAGGAGGACGACTCAGTACTCGAGGAGGTTGTAGTTATCGGTTACGGTGTCCAGAAGAAAAAGCTGGTTACCGGTGCTACTGTTCAGGTAAAAGGTGACGACATCGCCAAGCTGAACACTACCAACGCGCTGGCAGCCATGCAGAGCCAGAGCCCTGGTGTACAGATCGTACAGTCTTCAGGTCAGGCTGGTTCAGGCTATAAGGTAAATATCCGTGGTATCGGTACTATCGGTGACTCATCTCCACTGTACGTTATCGACGGTGTTGCAGGTGGTGACATCAACTCACTGAACCCAAGCGACATTGAGAGCATCGACGTGCTGAAGGACGCTGCATCTGCAGCCATCTACGGTGCTCGTGCTGCCAACGGTGTTATCTTGGTTACCACTAAGCAGGGTAAGAGCGGCAAGGTTGAAATCAGCTACGACGGCTATCTTGGATGGCAGTATCTGGCAAAGAAGCCTGATGTACTGAACGCAAAGGAATTCATGTACGCCCAGGATCTTATCGCCTTCAACGACGGACAGGATTTCAAGAACTGGCAGGCAATGCTTCCTGCTGACATTTATAACAGCATCCAGAACGGGACATGGGAAGGCACCAACTGGATCGATGAGTCATACCACAAGGGTGCAATGGTTCATAACCACGCCATCGGCATCAACGGCGGTAACGACGTATCTGCTTTCTCTGGCGGTGTAGCATATACCAACCAGAAGGGTATCTTCGGTGGAAAGAACCAGTCAGATTACCAGCGTTACAATGTTCGCTTGAACTCTGACCACGCTATCCTTAAAGTAAAGGACTTCGATGCTATCAAGATCGGAGAGAACATCACTTTCAGCCATACGACAAATCAAGGTGTCGACACAGGCAACATGTATTGGAACAACATGCATGACCTGCTTGTTGGTAACCCATTGATTCCTGCATATGATGCCAACGGCAACTATATGACAAACGCTGAGCAGCAGGCAGCCGGTTTCAACCTTGGAAGTAATCCCCCAAACCCATTGGCAAACGCTGACACAAAAGGTCTTGGTCTGCACACTAGCAAGAGTTGGAACCTGAACATGTCTGCATATGTTCAGATTCAGCCAATCAAAGACTTAATCTTCAAGTCTCAGTTCGCATATCGTTATGGCAGCTCTTCATATCGCAGCATGACGCGTATCCACTCTATTGGAACTGATGTTGCCACTCAGGACGGTGCTAGCCAAAGCATGAGCCAGTGGTCACAGATTTCATTGGAAAACACCCTTTCATACACCAGACAGTTTGGTCTTCACAATGTAAACCTTGTCATTGGTAACTCTATCCAGAAGAATACCTATGGAGAGAGTCTGAACGCTTCTGGTAAGAACAATCTGTTTGAGAGCGACTGGGATCGCGCATGGGTAGGCAACACACAGAACACCCAGTTTGCTGACATCTCAATCGGTGGCGGTCCTAGCGGAGATTGGTCACTGGCCTCTTTCTTCGGTCGTGCAAGCTATAACTATAATGAGAAGTATATGGCACAGTTTACACTCCGTGCCGACGGTTCATCCAACTTCGCAAAAGGCAAGCGTTGGGGATATTTCCCATCAGCATCTATCGGTTGGGTAATTACCAACGAGAAATTTATGGAAAAGACCGCAAGCTGGCTCGACTTCTTGAAGCTCCGTGCTTCTTGGGGTCAGAACGGTAACCAGAGTATTGGTAATTTCCAGTATCTGATGACCTTTGGATTCGCTGCTGCAAGCGGATATTTCTACGGTGTGGGCAACCACACATCTCCAACAACGGGTGGATATGCCAACGTGCTCCAAAATCCAGATGTAACATGGGAGACTTCTGAGCAGCTTGACCTTGGTATCGATGCACGCTTCTTAGGCGGTCGCTTAGGTCTGGCTTTCGACTGGTATAGCAAGAAGACAAAGGACTGGCTGTTGGCCGCTCCTATCCTCAGTGTTTACGGTCTGAACGCACCTCAGGTTAACGGTGGAGACGTTGAGAATAAGGGATTCGAGGTTGGTCTGAACTGGAATGACCATATCGGTAAGGACTTCACCTATGGTATCAATTTCAATATAGCATATAATAAGAATGAGGTAACAAAGATTAATAATGGTGAAGGTATTATACATGGTCCAAGCAACGTGCTGATTCAGGGTTCTGATGAAGTCTTCCAGGCAAAGGTTGGCGAGCCTATCGGTTACTTCTATGGCATGAAGACTGCTGGTATATTCCAGAATCAGGCAGAAATTGACGCATGGAAGGCTAAGTATACAGACAATATCCACGGTGGAAACCCACAGCCAGGTGACATCATCTTTGTTGACACAAACGGTGATAATATTATTGATTTGACAGACCGCTGCAATATCGGTGATCCTCATCCAGACTTTACAGCCGGTTTGAACATCAACCTCGGTTATAAGGGATTTGATTTCTCAGCTACAGCAGCAGGTGCTTTCGGACAGCAGATTCTGCGCTCTACAAACAACGACTCAAACATGTCTGACAACCTGAGCCAGAAGCTCGTTTATGGTTCTTGGCGCGGTGAGGGCACTTCAAACTTCCTGCCTAAGCTGAACAACCTGAAGAACATCAACTTCATGACTATGTCTGAGATCTGGCTTGAGAATGCTGACTATGTTAAGATCCAGAACATCACTCTCGGATATGACTTCACCAGAATCTGGAAGTCAACTCCATTCTCTCAGCTCCGCCTTTATGTAGCTGCCAACAACCTCTTCACCTTCACAGGCTACAGCGGTATGGATCCTGAACTGGGTTCTGATGGTGGTAGCGACTATGGTTGGGCTGCCGGTATCGACAACGGTTTCTATCCTACTCCACGTACATACATGGTTGGTGTAAACATCAAGTTCAAGGACAAGTCAGAGAAAAAGGTTGAAGCTCCTGTTGCACCAGCTCCAAACACTGCAGAGATTGACCGTCTGAACGATGAGATCAATCGCCTGATGGCTGAGAATGAGCAGCTGCGCAACCAGAAGCCCGAGAAGGAAGTTGTTGTGAAGAAGGATATCGTAACATTCCCATATCTGGTTAACTTCTCAGTAAATACTACTGACGTCGTAAACCGTGAGAAGGTAAATCTCGAGACTATTGCCAACATGATTAAGGCTACTCCTGACAAGAAGTATAGCGTTGTAGGTTATGCTGACATGCAGACCGGTACTGCAGAGGGTAACGCTCAGCTTGCCCAGGGCCGTGCACAGAATGTATATGACATCCTGATCAATCAGTTTGGTGTATCTCCCTCTCAGTTGGTTAAGGACTCTAAGGGTGGTGTTGACTACATGTACTTCAATGATGAGCAGCTTAGCCGCTCAGTAATCATCTCTGAGGTTAAGTAATCAAATGAAATTAGAAACTCAGATATTTATAGTATAGAAAGAATATGAAAAAGATATTTATATATGGTCTGACTGCTATGCTCGCACTGACAAGCTGCGAGGACTTCCTTGACTCAGAAAACTACACTGGCAAGGACAGCAGTAACTTCCCTAAGACCGAGAACGATGTAAACCAAATGATTGCTTCTGTATACGAGGCATCATTCTATCAGCCATTCAAGAACAATGACGTAGGCCAGTATCTGACATGGGCAAACCTTGCCTCCGACGATATGTACGGCGGTGGCGGATCTGACGACAAGGCCACTCAGGCTCTTGACCACTTCATGTTCAACAATAACTCTCAAATGGAGTCACTATGGAAGGCTGCCTATATGGCTATTGCTCGTGCCAACTCAGCTTTGGCTGCTGTTGACAATGTTGCCGACGAGGATCTTCGCAACCAGTCTAAGGGCGAGCTGCTCTTTATGCGTGCCTTCAACTATTTCGACCTGGTGAAGTGCTTTGGCTATATTCCTATGGTAGAATCAGCACCCGCCAACGTTGAAGAGGCACAGACCGCTCCTGAGCAGGTTCAGCCAGAGGCTGTTTATTCAAAGATCGGTGCTGACCTTAAAGAAGCCTGGGAGATTATGCCATCTTATGCTTATGACGGATGGAAGAAGTTGCAGTATGGTAAGGTAAGCAAGTGGGCTGCTGGTGCATTGCTCGCACGTGTGTACCTTTTCTATACTGGTTTCTTCAAACAGTCTACACTACCCGCTGGTGAAGGTTCAGTAGATGAAGCTTATGTCAAGAAGGTTCTCGATGACATCGTAGCCAACTCAGGTCATGGTTTGCTGGCTGACTACCGCTCATTGTGGCCATACTCAAACTCAGCAACAAAGTCAGACTATGACTTCGTTTCTGATCTCGGCGAGGCTTGGAGTGAGGGCAACAAGGAAGTACTGTTCGCCATTAACTATCTGTATCTGACCGACTGGAGCGGCACTCAGCTACACCAGAGTAATCAGTATGCTCTGTTCTTCGGTATCCGCAACGGCGGATGGGGTGACGGTGAATGCTTCTTGAAAGATAAGCCCGGTAGCGTATATCCATTTGGAACAGGCTGGGGATGCGGTCCTGTAGCACCAAACTTCTATGATGATTGGAAGGCAGCTGAGCCAAGCGACAAACGTCGCGCAGCTTCTGTGCTGGAATTCCCAAGTGACTTTGACTGGAGCAACACAGCAAACTGGATGGAAGCGACTGGTCTGCATCAGAAGAAATTCTGTGCTGTTCGTTCAAGCGGTGGCACGCGTATGTCATTCTGTGCTCAGCTCTTCGGTGGTGACGAGTCTGGTCACTTCCAGGCATCTCACTGCCAGAGTCTGCCTCTTATCCGCTATGCCGACGTGCTCCTGATGCGTTCAGAGCTCTACCAGGATGCTTCAAAGGGTATGGATGAGGTTCGTGCACGTGCAGGTCTGTCAGCTAAGCCATACAGCCTCGAGAACCTGCAGAACGAGCGTCGCTGGGAGTTGGCCTTCGAGGGCTATCGCTGGGACGACATGCGCCGCTGGGGTATTGTTGAGCAGTGCCTGCCTAAGCAGCTTGGCGGTGCTATCCACAACGATGGTGCAGCTACCACGATGAAGGATCAGGGCGATGGCTATGTTGCAAGATATAAGGCTACTAACGGCTACTATCGTATTCCACAGGCACAGATTGACCTGTCAGCTGGTGCTTACAAGCAGAATGCTGGTTGGGAAGGTACAACAGGCTACTATTCTCAGTGGCAGTAATAACATAATTAAAACGTAAGAAGAATATGAAAAAGATATTATTTATGTCACTTCTGGCAGGAGCATTCGTCCTGACTGCTTGCGACCCTGCACAGGAAAAGGTTGACAATAATACAGTGATGGCTAGTGAGTCAGACATCTTGAGTGGTCTCTCCTTCAAGCAGTATTCTGACGCAACTTACACTACTGAGCAGACTGACGGTAATTACATCTTCTATCAGACAAATCCAGGTCGGCAGTTACAGGTGTTCAACTATCTCAGTGACGGAAGTATGAACCTGTTGGCTACTGGAGCATCAGGTAAGTTTACCATCAAACCTAAAAGAGGATCTGATGCTGTCCAGCCGGTTTATTTCCGTGCTTTGAACTCAGATGGTTCCGTAACTGTGGCTCAGACCACTCTGACTGTATATGTACAACAGGAGCTTGATCCCGAGATTCGTCTGCTTGCCAGTGATGCCTACGGTGAGAAGGTTTGGAAGTGGGATACTTCTATCACAGGTACTGTATGGGGCAACATGGGTTACTGCGGTGGCTCTGGTGTCGATGTCGGTGTTTCTGGAAATGGCCAGTGGTGGGGTGTTTCATGCAACGACTCTCCTGATGACGGCGCTGGCTTCAACCAGCAGCTTCAGCACTCTACCGGTGGTGTGAATCAGGGTGACGGAGACCTTGACGCCTACATGGTGTTCAACGACGAAGGTATCGCAACAGTTTACAATGCTGAAGGCACTGTTATTCGTCAGGGTACCTACAAGGTTGTAGATTTTGATCCTACTTACTCCAAGAGCGAGTGGAAGGTGGGTAATCTTGAGACCAAAGCTATCCTGTGGCCATACGAGATCAACTCTGGTGCCAATATTCCTGGCGTATATGAGATTTGCTACCTGACAACCGACAAGATGACCCTCGTATATCCTGACGGCGGTGACTTCGGTGGTCTCGGCAGCTGGGGTGAAGCTACCTACTGGCATTTCTGCAGTAGCACCGATGTTGACGGTATGCTCAACAACTATGGAAGCAAATCATGGACATGGGATACATCAATTACAGGTGCTGTATGGGGTAACATGGGTTACTGCGGTGGTGCAGGTACTGATGTTGGTACCTCAGGCAACGGTCAGTGGTGGGGTGTTACCTCTACTGCGGAATTTAATGATCAGTTGCAGCACTCTACCGATGGCGTCAACCAAGGTGATGGTGACCTCGATGCTTGGATGACATTCGGCAACGACGGATTCCTGAATGCATACGATGCAAGCGGCAAGGTTATTCGTACATCAACATACGAATTTGAGGCTATCGACAACAACGAATGGAAGATTGGTAACCTGAAGACCAGTGCCATCCTGTGGCCATACGAGATTAACTCCGGAGCAAATATCCCAGGAACATACGAGGTGGTATACCTGACAGGTAGCAAGATGACACTTGTATATCCTGACGGCGGTGACTTCGGTGGCCTTGGCAGCTGGGGTGAAGCTACATTCTGGCACTTCAAGGCTAAGTAATCCCGCTTAAGATTCTAAACTCCATATCACCGCCCTGCAGCCTCACCGCCGCAGGGCGGTTTCGTAAATATCGATTCGTGAGTGTCTTTTTTTGCAAAACATTTGGAACTTTCATTATTAATTTGTATTTTTGCAGCGTAAAATGGTAGGAATGAATAAAGTTGAAGTAAAACGTGAATTGATAAAACATCTGAAGAAAGCCAATGCTTTCTGGTCTTATCAAGCGGATGCCATTAAGGATGTGCCTGATGACATCTTGGTAGAATTAGTTATGCTTCATCTTGATATGGATGATATTGATAAACTTTTCGAAATATATCCTTATAAATTCATTAAAAAGGCATGGATTGAGAATGTTGTAGTGCTTGGAGATAGGCATTATGTGCTCAATAAGTTTCTGGCTTGGTACTATTTTGGAATGAAGAAGCCTGGAGCATATGTAAAATCAATGGAAACCAGAGAGCTTAACAAACGCTTTGTTGCATAATGAACGGACTAGCGCCACATACCTCAGAATTATTTGAGAGAATTTCTCTGTTAGAGTGTATCAAACCTTTTGTTTTGGTTGGTGGTACAGCCTTGTCGTTGCAATTGAACCTGCGACAGAGTGAAGATTTGGACTTTATGCGTTGGAAGCAATCTCCAAAAGACAAGTTGGATGTTGGTATTTCTACAATAAAGCATGAATTAGAAACTGTTGGTCATATTGATGCAATGGACATAGGCGACTTTAATTTCGTGGAGTTTGTAGTTGAGGGTGTTAAGTTATCGTTTTATGCTGCTCCTAGAAAGCAAATTACATCTATGCAGGTTATACGTTATTTAAATAATCTGCAACTGGCCGATATAAAGTCTATTGGAGCAATGAAGATGGAGGCAATGCTACGTCGCAGTAAGTTCCGTGATTATTATGATATATACTCTATCTTAAAGCAGGGCGTAGATTTTAACGAAATGATAGAATTAGCGTTGGAACACTCCGGGTATCTGTTGAAAAGAAAAAATCTATTGGCAATGTTGACTAATGGTGAACGCTTTAGAAAAGACAAGGCATTCTTGTCACTTAATCCTGTTTACGACGTATCCGCATATGATATTCAGGAGTACATCAAAGCAAAGTTGCTTGAAATGAAAGCATAATTTGACAATCTAAAGACATATATA
>FLNV01000548.1_pt1 | contig 66239 bp, 56 predicted proteins | sample 1140351 | NCBI WGS metagenome assembly FLNV01 (sample SAMEA3878207, study PRJEB12797) | bioreactor metagenome | biome: Moose rumen | place: Sweden | collected 2011-10 | reverse complement strand
CTTGATAGGGAGCCGACAATCTCACTGTACTGATAGCCGAACGACGAGCACCGCAAGCCCAACACTTTGTCGATAACGGGACCAACAAAACGGGAAAAGAGCTCCCTAACGTGAAATATTCCTCCAAAAGGAGTGATTTTATCAGATTTTATGTTTACCTTTGCCATGTCATTAAAGATTTTGCTTGTCTTTATTTTGCAACACTAAGTTAAGTGAAAAATCTGACATGACAAAATCCTGGGCAACTTTTTGTTGCTCAGGAACTTTTAAAGAACGTTAAACTAAAAACTTGCGGAATTAAGGATATTTACATATGACGAAATTTGAAAATCCCATAAAATGGGTTCCTACGCTCTATTTTATGGAAGCTTTACCATACGTAATGGTAAATGTTCTATCAGTGATTCTATTCACGGATATGGGGCTTACAGATACCCAGCAGGCAATATATACATCTTTGTTTTATCTACCTTGGGTTATTAAACCATTATGGAGTCCTATAGTTGATTCCATTTCTACAAAAAGGAAATGGATTATATACACTCAACTTATGTGTGCATTAGGACTATTTATAATTGCCATTTTAATATCAACAAGCTTCTGGCTGATATCATCTATTGTTGTTTTTTGGATGGTTGCATTTGCTAGTGCGTCACACGACATAGCTGCTGATGGGTTCTATATTATAGCACTAGATAGCCACAGACAAGCTCAATTTGTAGGAATTCGCTCAACTTTTTATAGAATTGGAATGATTTTCGGACAAGGATTCCTTGTGATTATTGCTGGGTGGATAGGTAATGGAGCCCCACTTGGATGGTGGAATGACGCCACTTTATTGATTCCTAATGCCGAAAAATCTATGTCATGGTCAATTACATTTGCTTTTACAGCTATTATAGCCTTGTTTTTAGCCCTTTATCATAAAAAAGCTCTTCCTATTATGGAAAAAAACAAAATTTATGATAATTCTTATGTGAAAAATAATGTCTTAGTAGAAACAATTCATGAATTCATAAACACTATTAAAATTTTCTTTTCAAAAAAACAAGTGTGGACAGCACTTTTGTTTATGTTATTATTCAGGTTTCCGGAGGCACAATTGGTTAAGATTGCACAACCATTTATGCTAAATCCTATAAGTGAAGGTGGTTTGGAACTCGCAAAGGAAAGTGTTGGCTTTGCATATGGAACCATTGGTGTGGTCGGATTATTACTAGGCGGCATTCTTGGCGGATTTGCTGTTGCAAGAGACGGCCTGAAAAAATGGATCTGGCCTATGGTTGTTGCTATTAGTATTCCTGATGCTGTTTACATCTACCTGAGTATTACACAAATAACAAACTTGTGGGTGATTAATTTCTGTGTTTTCGTTGAACAATTTGGATATGGATTTGGATTTACTGCGTATATGATGTATCTAATTTATTTTGCTCGTGGTGAGAATTCAACTTCCGTTTATGCTCTATGCACTGCGTTTATGGCTCTTGGAATGATGATACCAGGCATGTTTGCGGGATGGTTATCTGATTTGCTTGGTTACAAATTGTTCTTTATTTGGGTTTTAATAGCGACAGTTATTACTTTCTATGTTACATCTTTGTTGAAAATTGACCCTAATTATGGTAAAAAAGAAACAGACAATTAATCGTTATTAATGATTTATCTCATAACAATTATTAATATTTTTGTGAAGTTTTAATTACAAAATGTTAATAATAGTTGTTTTTTTTAACTGCTCATTAATATATTTACTATATTTGCAATCTAAAAGAATGAATTATTTATAACTACTTTATAATTGAAAATATGAAAATGAAAAAAATTTTAATCGGCTTAGCAGCATTGGCCTCTTCGGCTAATGGTTTTGCACAATATGAGAACACTGTCTTTGACGACCGAATCGGACATGGTTCTGACAGTATTGAAGTTAGACAAAATGTAAGTTTATTTACTATTGCAATGCAGGAAAAGAAGTATAATGATGCATATGAATATTGGAAATATATTATAGAAAAAGCACCAATTGCAAGGCTTGATACATATACAAAAGGTGCTACAATGTTTGAGAAACTCATTGAAGAATCTCAAGATAAAGAAACTAAAGCTAAATACCTGACAGAGCTTCTTGGATTATATGACACACGTCTGGAAAATGCCACTTTTCTAAATCAATGTGCTGATATCTCTCCGAAGACTACCAGGGGCCCTGTTTTATGTAGAAAAGCATATGATTATGCACACTATGCTAATGGTGTTTTCGATGACTATACATTGGAAAAAGCTTATGATAATTTCACTGAAGGAATCAACCTTGTTAATGAAGATCCGTCCATAGAAATTGAAGCTTTTGTATTGACTGAATATTTCCTTACATCTTACAAAAGGTATCAGGCTGACACTAATGGATTCAGAGAACAATTTATCAATGACTATATTTTGTGTAGAGATGTTTGTGAAAAAATGTTGGCAAAAGCAAATGAAACTGAAGACAGAGCTATGGCAGAATATATTGTTAGCGTATATGACCCTACATATAATTACGTTAATGGTTCGTTTGCTTATTCGCAGGCTGCTGACAAAGAACAACTAATAGCAATTTACGAGAAACGTGTTGAAGAGAAAAAGGATGATCTTGCATATTTACAATCTGCCATTAGGGTTTTACAAGACAACTATTGTGACGACACTGATATTTATTTTAAAGCTGCTAAATATGCATATGATATTAAACCTGAGTATTATTCGGCTATAGGTGTTGCTGCTGGATATGTACATGAAAATAATATTGATGAGGCTCTCAAATATTATAATGAAGCTGTAGATTTATGTGAAGAGGATTCTAAGAAAGCTGATATATGTTATGAAATAGCAAATGTTCTTGGAAGAAAAGGTATGGTAGATAAAGCTGAACCGTATCTGGCTAGAACTGAAATGTTTAATCCTGCATTTAAAGGTAAGTGCGATCTCTATAGAGCAAGAAGAGATGCTTCTGAAAGAAAGTTTGATTCTGCAATAGCTTTTGCAAAACAGGCCGGTGAAGAAGACCCGAGTATTCTTGGAACAGCACAAAGATTAGCTGAATCCATCCAGGATTGGAAGGTTTCATATGAAAAATATGAAGCGGAACAAAGAGCTGCTCTTGAACAACAAAGGAAACTGGAGGCCGAACAAGCGAGACTAAGAGCTCAAAGAGAAGCTCAATTAAAAGCTGAACAACAAGCAGCTGCTGCAGCGAGAGCAAGAGAAAATGATGCACAAAGAAGAGCAAGAGAACAACAAAATGCTGCTGCAAGAGCTGAATATGAAAGAAAGATGGCCGAATACAGAAGACAAAAAGCTGCTTATGATGCTCAGGTAGCTAGGCAGAAAAAACTGGACGATTTCTGGAGAGGAAGATAATTCTTTTATTTTTAACAAAAAAACGGACGTGTAAATGTCCGTTTTTTTGTTAAAAATTAAGTTGTTTTCTCTTTTTTTCGTATTTTTGTAATGATTATATGTTCAATGCAATTATGAATACAAATTCAACATACAAAGTAAATGATAAAATCAGCTTTGTAATAGCAAATGACTACCGACTTCTACAAGTTGTCAGTAGATGTGGGATATCTTTGGGTTTTGGTGATAACTCAATTGAATATATTTGCAATAAATGTGAATTCGATCCCTATACATTTATATCTATCATAAATTATGTTTCAAACGGAAGGTATGATAATATTGATTTTAAAAAGATTGATCTAAGTTCTATATTAAAATACTTAAAGAACACTCATATATATTTTCTGGATTTCCAATTTGCCAATGTCAGACGTCATCTTTTATATGCAATTGATTGTTCTATTAAAAATGAATTGGCTTTTCTCGTTTTGAAGTTTTATGATGAGTATGTCGAAGAAGTAAAAAAACATATGGATTTTGAAGAAAAGACTACTTTTACATATGTTGAATCTATAATTAACGGACATTTAAAAACAAATAACAAGAAATCTAAAATTAATATCCTATCACATCACCACCACGATATTGAAGATAGATTAAAAGAGTTAAAAAGACTGTTTATTCAATATTATCCTCAAACAGAAGTTGACAATCGGCTAAATTCTGCTCTGTTCGAATTATATAGAACACAAGATGAACTAATGATTCACTGTGGTGTTGAAGAAAAAATTTTTATGCCGTCAATTAAATTTGCTGAAACACAATTACAAAATAAGATTAATAATGATCACATTATTAAAGACAACGCTAACTCTGATACTGATAGCACATTGTCGTTAAGAGAAAAAGAAGTCGTTATTTGCGTTGCAAAAGGCATGTCCAATAAAGAAATTGCTGATAAGTTATTTCTATCAGTAAATACAGTTACAACTCATAGAAGAAATATTGCTAGAAAGTTGTCTATCCACACTACGGCAGGAATTACCATATATGCCATTGTAAATAAATTAGTATCATTTGAGGATGTTAATATTTAATTTTAATATAAATCATTTAATAGTATAATAATGAAAGCTAAACAGGATTGGATAAATAAAGGGTTTGTAGATGAACCTATTAATAATAACGTAAACATCACAGATGAAATCAGAAAAATGTGTAAAGAAAAAAATGCAGTAATATTAGCTCATTTCTATACACATGGAGATATTCAGGATGTTGCAGATTTTGTCGGTGATTCCTTGGCACTTGCTCAATGGGCTGCAAAAACTAATGCAGACATTATTGTCATGTGTGGAGTTAATTTTATGGGAGAAACATGTAAAATTATCTGTCCAGAAAAGAAAGTACTTGTATGTGACATAAATGCTGGCTGTTCGTTAGCAGATTCTTGCAATGCTGACGACTTGGATGCATTTAAAAATGAACACCCTGGCTTTAAGGTGGTTTCATATGTGAACACCACCGCTGATGTTAAGGCGCTATCAGACGTTGTTGTTACTAGTTCGAATGCCAGGCAAATAGTAGACAGTTTTCCAAAAGACGAAAAACTCATTTTCGGTCCTGATAAAAACCTTGGCAATTACATTAATTCTATTACGGGAAGAAACATGTTGCTGTGGAATGGTGGATGTCATGTTCATGGACAATTTTCTTTGGAAGGTATTCTGAACATTAAAAAAGAATATCCAACAGCAAAATTACTAGTTCATCCAGAATGTCCAAAACCAATTCAACTTATTGCAGACGTTATTGGTTCTACTGCGGGGTTATTAAGGTTTGCAGAAAAAGACAATGGAAAAGAATATATTGTCGCTACCGAAAGCGGTATTTTGCATCAAATGAAGAAACAATGCCCTGAAAAGATCTTTATTCCAGCACCGCCTGAAGTTTCTGACAAAATCGGGTGTTCATGTAATGAATGTGAATTCATGAAAATGAACACATTGACAAAGTTATATAATACTCTCAAATATGAATGGCCAGAAATACTTGTTGATAAAGTTCTTTCAGAAAAAGCAATTAAGCCTATTAATAAGATGCTGGAAATTAGTGAAAATCTGAAATAAAGCCATTTAAAATAGTATGAATATAGCTGCATTAGTAAGTGGAGGCGTTGACAGTGCTGTTTCTGTTCATCTTCTTAAGGAGTTGGGATTTAATCCGGATCTTTTCTATATAAAAATTGGCCCCGAGAAAGATAAAGATTGGAATTGTACTTCTGAAGAAGATATTGAAATTTGCAGATGGCTTTCAAAAAAATACGGTCTGAAACTCGAAGTTGTGGACTTGCATGAGCAATATTGGGATAAGGTTGTTAAATATACAATGGACAAGGCAAAACTTGGGTTAACACCTAATCCCGATGTAATGTGCAATAAGTTAATTAAATTTGGATGTTTTGAAGATTTGGTGGGTAAAAATTATGATAAAATCGCAACGGGACATTATGCTACAACTGAATCCATAAACGGGAAAGTATGGTTGGCAACAAGTCCTGATTTAGTAAAAGACCAAACAGACTTTCTCTGTCAGATTAATTTTAAACAAATTAATAAAATTGTATTCCCTATTGGACACCTTCTAAAAGACAATGTAAGAGAGATTGCAACCAATAATGGACTTTTAAATGCAAAAAGGAAAGACAGCCAAGGTATTTGCTTTCTTGGTAATGTGGATTTTAGGGAATATGTGAAAAAGTATCTAGGCGAAAACATCGGTGATGTTCGAGAAATAGAAACAGGTAAAAAAATTGGCACACATAAAGGTTTATGGTTTTATACTATTGGTCAGAGAAAGGGATTAGGATTTGGAGGGGGACCATGGTTTGTCGTTAAAAAAAATGTAAAAAGAAATATTTTGTTTGTTTCACATGGATACAACCCCAAAATGGTTTATAAAAAGACCGTTAAATTAAATGATTTCCATTTCATTACAGAAAATCCGTGGATGGAAACAAACTTAAACTATCCACAAAGCATTATGTTTAAAATAAGACATACACCAGAATTTATAAAAGGAACTATAACACAAAATGTGGACCATACTTGGACCATAAATTCAGATGATCCAATCCACGGAGTGGCACCTGGTCAATTTTGTGTTGTTTATGATGAACGGCATCACCTTTGTTTTGGAAGTGGAGAAATTACAACCTGAATATCATAATGTTAAAACTACATGATTTTATTTCGGTATTTTATCATCATATTATTTGTAAATTGTTTTTGTTGCATATATGCACAAAATACATCAATATCAGATTCAATATTTGGTATTTCCGATTCATATAGAATTGAAACTGACTCTACATTATTGAGCAATATTGACAGCATTATTTCAGAATATGAAAAAACTCAGTTAATACAAGAAGCTGTAAGAGATTATGAAGAAAAGCTCATGGATAACGAAATGAAGTTTAACTGGAATTCCGGAACCAGTTTAGTTAAAGGCGTAGTGATGGGCTTAACTAACAAACGATTCAGAAAACGAGATGCTATTTTTCAAACTCATTCAAACAATAAAATTGATTATATTCCTGCTGCCATTCCATTAGCTACAACATGGATTTTAAAAGCATCTGGACTACAAAGCAGAAGCAAAATTAAAAGGATGGTTTTTGCTAACTCTTTAGCATTGGGAATCGGATTAGGGACTGCTGAATTTTTAAAACATACAGTTAACTCTAAAAGACCTGATGCACGGGATTTTCGCTCTATGCCATCAGGACATTCGACATTGGCTTTTATTTCTGCATCAATACTCGACAGAGAGTACGGACATTACAGTCCTTGGATTTCAATTGGAGGATATTCTGCAGCTTTAGCAACACAATTTAGCAGAATTCATAAAAATGCACATTATCTTAATGATGTTTTAGTTGGAGCCGGGATTGGGATAGTATCAACAAATATAGCATATTTCATTGCAGATCGCATATGGGGTGAACGTCAAATTAATAGGCCATTTGTTTCTAAGGGAGATGTGATTCAATTTCATAAGTTTCTCAACAAACCAACATCTATATCATTTTACTCCTCTACAGAAACCGGATATAACCTGATTAATTCTGAACATTACAATTTAAATACAGAATATGTAGATAACATACGCTTAAGAGCCACTTCCTCGCTAAGTGCAGCATTAGAATATTCACATTTCTTTAATTCAAATATTGCCGTAGAATCATTGTTCAGAATTACTCAAACAAAAGTGCAAGCTCTCAACAATTCAAATTCAATCCCGTTGATTTATAGCAATAATATATATCAATATCATTTTAATGTTGGCGCTAAATACAGTTATTTGCTTGGATTAGACAGAAGAGTAGCTTTTCGAACATTTATCGGTGACAGGTTTATCCCTAAGATTGGCTTTAAATGTATAGAAAGTAATAATAATATAGTAAATTTAGAAAACAGTAATGATTTTGAAATTGGTGCCGGAATTTCATTTGATATGCTAACTGATTCTAAATATATATCTGGTTTTTCGTTCGATTATGTTCGTTCCTTTTCATCTATTTTTAAGAGAAGATGGGTATTTGGTTCTTACTTGAAAGTAATTATTTAAGCTATATTCTATTTCATACTATATTGTACAAATTTGTAAAGTAGTTTGTACAAACTTTAAAAAATTGGTGCAAATCTATTATCTGAACAAATCATGCATATTGGTTAATTGCTATGTTTTTTGTATTTTATAAGCTGATTTTTTTATTTATATTAACTATTTTATTGTAATTTTGCATCAAACAAATTACTTTATTATGAAAAATATAAATTTTAAAAAACACAGTACTTTTATTCTCTTGTTTTTAATATCTGTTTGTTTAAATGCACAGGTAGCCTTCAATTTTTCTACTGCTAACAGGGGACCTTATTTAGGTAATCTGCACTATGGGATCTTTTATGAAGAAATAAATCATGGTGGTGATGGCGGATTATATGCGGAATTAATTAGAAACAGGTCTTTTGAGGATAATGAAGCCAATCCTGATTGTTGGTGGGGATTGGGAGGTATGAAAATGGAGCTGGTTAAATCTGGTTTGATGAATTCAGCTCAAAGTAATGCACTTAAATTGACAGTTAATGAATATAATGCAGGAATACGTAATGAGGGATTCTGGGGAATGAATATTGAAAACGGGAAAGTTTACACTTTAACTTTTTGGGCGAAAACCGATGGCGAATATAAGGGGAAAATCTGGGCAGAATTACAAAATGACAATTTCGAAAATTTAGGTAGAACAGAATTTGATGTTGCACTAACTTCAACATGGAAAAAATTTACAGTTAATATTAAAGCTACTTCAAGTAATACCAAAGGGTGGCTCGCAATTAAAGGACTTGAACCTATGGTTATTTATCTTGATGTTGTCAGCCTTATGCCACCAACTTTTAAAAACAGAGTCAATGGATGTAGACCTGATTTAGCACAATTCCTTGCTAATTTAAAACCTAAATTTGTTAGATTCCCTGGAGGTTGTTACGTAGAAGGTACATATCAAGATGGGAAAACAAACCGGTTTGAATGGAAAAAAACTATTGGACCAATTGAAGAAAGACCTGGCCACCTTAATGTTAATTGGGGTTATCGAGTTTCTGATGGATTCGGTTTTCATGAATTATTACAATTTACTGAAGATATCGGTGCAGAACCTTTATTTGTCTGCAATATTGGTTTAGGTCATGGATGGAATGAAGATTACAATAATATAAATGATTTTATACAAGAAGCATTAGATGCTATTGAGTATTGTAATGGAGGTGTAAATACTACATATGGTGCTATGAGAGCTGCTAACGGACATCCCAATCCATTCAACCTTAGACTGATTGAAATAGGAAATGAGAATTATAATTTCATTCCATTTAACAATGCAGACATGAGTGACCATTATGCTGAAAGATATGCTGCTTTCTATAAAGCCATTAAAGCAAAATATCCTGAAATGATATTAATTGGAAATGTAGAATCATGGGCTACTGACACACCTTCGTGGAGAAATGAAAATCCTGTTGAAATTGTTGATGAACACTATTATAGAAGTACTGACTGGTTTAAACAACAATATAATAAATATGATTATTATGATAGAAATTCTAATAAAGTATATGTCGGTGAATATGCAGTAACAAGCAACTACGGTGCATGGGGCAATCTAAATGCCGCATTATCTGAAGCTATATATATGCTTGGGATGGAACGTAACTCTGATATTTGTACAATGACAAGTTATGCACCTATATTTTGCAATGAGAATCATCCAGGACCTTGGATGCCGGACCTTATTCGTTTCAATGCATATGATGCTTTTGGAACTCCAAGCTATTGGGTGCAAAATTTGATGTCTAATAATGTTGGATATCAAAATATATTATGGACAGAAAAGGGAAATGCAATTACTGTTGGGAATACAGCTGTTGGACTTAGCTCATGGGGGACATCTGTTTCTTTTGATAATTTCTCTATTACTGATTCACAAGGTAATATTATATATAAAACAGATTTCAGCAGTTCTGACGATTATACTCTTAATTGGAATGCAGGTGGAGGAACATGGAATATTAACGGGGGTACATTAAATCAAACAAACACATCAATGTTCGGAGATTGCAATGTTTGCTATAATTATACAGGAGACAATTGTGTTATAGAGTTAGATGCAACAAAAAAATCAGGAACTGAAGGATTTCTTATTGCATTCAGCTTTAATGACCCCAACAACTATGTTTGGTGGAATCTAGGAGGGTGGGGCAACACCCGACATGCAATCGAGCAGTCTGTTGACGGTGTTAAAACTATTTTAGACGAAGTAAACGGAAATATTGAGACAGGTAAAAATTATCATCTTAAAATTATTAAGGCTATTGATCAATTATACTGCTATGTGGATGATTCATTGTATCATCATATAACATTGACTGATAGTAAAAGAATTTTTGCATCTGCAGCTTTGGATCAAAAAGAGGATTCACTTGTGCTGAAATTTGTCAATCCGTCTTCTGTAACAAGAGAAACAAGCATTCATTTCAATGATTTTCAATACAATGGTAAGATTTCATTAAACACTTTAAGTTCAAATTCAGGAAATGATGAAAATACAATGCAGAATAAATTTAATGTCACTCCAAAATATTCTACATTTACACCAGCAGGAAACAACCCGAATGCATTTATCTATGATTTGCCTCCTTATTCTCTTTCTGTTATGAAAGTGCCTATTAAAAATGTTACCGAGCAGAGTTCAGATGATGATGATTTAGATGGATGGATTGATATTACCGACAAACTTACTAATAGTAACTTTGCTCAGGGGCAAACGGGATGGAATGGCACTAAATTCACTAATGCGCCAGGAACTGTTGCTGAATTTTTCAACACTAACTTCAATGTTTATCAATCATTGAATGGATTACCTTCAGGATACTACAAATTTACAATTGACGGCTTTTATAGAAATGGCGAGATTGTTTCAGCATACAATAAGCATATTCAAAATACTGAGCAATTAAATACTTTAATGTATATTATGGCTAATGGAGAAACTATTGAAGAACCTTTGGTTTCATTATACGATAAAAACGCACCATATTATTTTAATCCGGAATATACATATCCGGACAATATTACTGCGGCAAATATTGCTTTCAATATGAAAAATGCATATAAACATAATGAGATTATATATTCATTACCAACCAACAACTCATCATTACGAATAGGCTTGAAAAAAACACTCTCTACAATGTCTGATTGGGCGTGTTTTGACAATGTGCATCTCTACTACAAACCATTTGAAAGTGTAGTTGACAATATTGAGGATATTAAAGTCAAAAATAATACTAAAAACGGCGTTTATGACTTGACTGGCAAAAAAATAGCAGATGAATTCGATTTAAACAAATTAGAGCCGGGATTTTATATTATCAATGGAAATAAAGTTCTGATTAAATGAGAACTCTCTATAAAATTTTTATCTATTTCAAACATTATACAAAACATTTATTATGAGACTTAATATATTTTTAACACTATTTATATTCACAACAATGATTGCCTGCTCCGATAATATCGATTTTGGCGAATCACAATCACAAAACGATGATAAGCAACTTAAAATATTATCAAAAGCAAATGGAAATTGCATTATTGGAAACGATAACCAAAAAATACAGTTTGAACTAACAGATAGTGGATATATAACATCTATTAGTTGTTTCGGACAAACCTATCTGCCACGGAATAATTCTATGGCTATGCTGCAAGTGTGGACTAGCGGATTGTCCTCATCTGCATTTTACACAACACCATACGATAGTATATTTGTAAATGATAATTCGGATTCAATAATTGCATATGCTACAATCTTATCTTCAAATAATAGTAAATTTCTAGTAGTTGACACTTATTCTACAACTAATATAAGACAATCAATAAGATTGGCACGTAAAGTTACTGTCAAAAACAAGAAAACAAAAGATGAAGCATTTAATAGCTTTATAATGATCCAAAATTCTAAAAATGAGAAATACACTGCCAATGATTATTATATGCCTGGTTTGATCTATAAAGATGGAAATAATATGAGTGATACGTCAATCGGTGCTAATTGGACGGATGATTGGATTTTAGCCAGAGAAGAGCGTATGGGACTGCCTATTGTAATGTTACGTAATAAAACCTCAAAAGTGGCGTTGTCATTAACGGATTACAACCTGAATCCAACAACATCAAATGCTGATTTTGGAAACAATCATCTCGAAGGATTAGTATTTAAATACTGTTCATTGGGATATAATCTGACAGGTAACGCTCCTGCCTTAACATACTGCTATCCGGGATGTGAGGGTGAAAAAAGCTATAGTGATGGCTGGTCGTATAATACTAAAGTATGGTCAAGAAGAAGTACTCAAATGTATAATAACACTACACAAAATTTTGTAGTTGAAATACTTGCCACTAAAGATGATAATTTTGCTGAAGCACAAAAACAACATTGGAGAGCCGCATTTGATTTATATTCTCCTAAAGAGTTAAATGTAAATTCAGATAATATTGTAAAAGCAAGTTTGGAAGTTCTTGATCATTATTGGCTCAAGTCAGAAAATGCACCAGGATTCCCTTTCTCTGTTTATTGTTCGACCGGTGCTGTTTGTGAAACATCTTTTGATATGGGCTTTGTCGGTATGCAAGTTGCATGTGCATATTATTTATATAGATATGGACTTGATCACGGAAACGAGACCTACAGAAAAAAGGGTGAACAAATATTAGATTTTTGGGCAAATAACAGCGCTAACGAATATGGAATGCCTAGGGTGTGGTATGATATAGCACCATATAATTCATGGAGAAACTACAATGATTTAAGAAATATGCAAGGAGGACTCGAGCCAATGCTTTTGGCATGGTCGTGTGCGGAAGCAAAACATCCTGGCAGCCATTCGAATTGGCTGAATTTCTGTAAAAAAGCTGCTGATTGGTTAGTTTCTAAACAAAATGATAATGGGTCATTTCCAAAAGCATTTGACAATAACGGCAATGTTGTTGATGATGGAACATTTTTGACATCTAATATCTTAAGATTCTTGACTTCCATGTATGGTGTTACTTGTAAACCAGCTTACAGAAATGCTATTATTAAAGCAGGTGATTGGTGTATTACTAATATTAATAATCAATATAAATATGTTGGTTCCGTTATTGATAATCCATATGTTATGGATAGAGAAAGTGGGCAGAAAATGATTGAAGCAATGTTGGCGTGTTATGACTTGACAAATCAATCTAAATATTTGAAAGCAGCAGAACGAGCTGCATATTACACTGTTGGATATATGTATGCGTTTAATATACCTTGGGAAACTTCCACTTCCTTAACAATGCCTTGGCCTAAGAACAAGTCTACTGTTGGTATTACAATTATTGCTACAGGACATTCTGGAGCCGACTGTGGTTTTTCATATAATTCTTTTGAGTATTTGAGATTATTTAATATTACAGGTGATATTTATTTTCTTAAAATAGCTAAATTGCTTGAAAAAAACACAAAGCAGACAATGAGCTATGACGGCTCTCTAAAATATCCTTATAACGGATTACAAAGAGAGGCTATAAGATGTGTTACACATAGAGGTGATGGAGTGGCATTGTGGTTGCCTTGGTGTACTGCCAGTGCACTTGATCCATTATTCAGAATGGAAGATGCTTATGGGGAAATTGGTATTGATAATATTTTAGGTGATGTTGAATTGTCTTCTATCAACAGACAACAAATAGCCGGTAAACTAGATGATTCTAAATATATAAGAAAACTCGGAGTTGTCAGACTGCCTGATGGCATTACTTATTAAAGCATTGTTAATAATAAATATTATATAACAATTATAAAAAGGGAGACCATCTCCCTTTTTTTTAATATTATTCTCTGATACATAAATGTAATATAATCGTAATAATTATTTTTTTAATATATTAACATCACTGACTATCTTTGCAAATTATAAAAATTTATATTTATGGAGAATGATAATAATATTATTATGCTTGTTTGCCAATTGTTAGGTTCCTTGGCTCTTCTTATTTTCGGTATGAAAATGATGAGTGAAACCTTGCAGAAAATGGCTGGTCCTCAACTCAGACATATTTTAGGCCGAATGACTACCAATAGGGTGACAGGTATGTTTACAGGTATTTTTGTTACTGCAGCGGTTCAGTCTTCTACTGCAACAACTGTCATGACAGTATCTTTTGTAAATGCCGCGTTGCTCACATTAGCACAGGCTATTTCCATAATCATGGGGGCAAATATTGGAACAACGCTCACAGCATGGATAATGTCTGCTGGTTTTTCTTTCAATATAACAACACTTGTCTGGCCTGCTTTTGTAATTGCAATATTCCTTATCTATAGAAAGAAAAATAAAAATGTTGGTGATTTCATATTTGGACTTTCATTTTTGTTTTTAGGCTTGGGAACACTCAGACAGACAGGTATGGATATGAATTTAGGTGAACAACCTGCTGTTTTGGACTTTTTTTCATCATTCAATCCTGATAGTTTTTGGACAACAATTATATTTTTATTGATTGGTGGCGTTTTAACAATGTGTTGCCAATCTTCTGCTGCTGTGATGGCTATTACCATGATTTTATGTTCCAGTGGTGCATTACCTGTATATCAAGGAATTGCGCTTGTGATGGGTGAAAACATAGGAACAACAGTAACATCAAATTTAGCCGCACTGACTGCTTCGACTCAAGCTCGTAGAGCTGCATTCGCACATATGTTTTTTAATGTTTTTGGTGTAATTTGGATATTATGCGTTTTCCGTCCATTTGTCAATTTTGTTTGTTCTATGGCTGGTTATGATGTGAATATTACTAAAGAAACCGTTGACATTGATACATTTAAAAACAATGCTGCAAAATTAAGTGTAGTATTAGCCGCTTTCCATACATGTTTTAATGTAATTAATACTTTTATTTTAATTTGGTTTATTCCTCAAATTGAGAAACTGGTGTGTTTTGTTATTAAAGGCAAAAAAAATAAAGATAATGAAGATAATGAACCGGTAAGATTGCAATATATAGAGGGAGGATTAATGCAAACTCCGGAAATTTCCGTTTTACAAGCACAAAAGGAAGTCGTTGTCTTTGCAGAAAGAATGCAACGAATGTTTGGGATGGTTAAATCATTAATTACTGAAAACAATGACGAAACATTTTCTAAAACATTTGATAGAATTGTGAAGTATGAGGATATAAGTGATAAAATGGAAATTGAAATAGCGCAATATCTTGAAAAAGTAAGTGATTCTCAACTAAGTGAAGAAACTATAGGGAAGATTCATGCATTGATGAGACAAATTAGTGAATTGGAAAGTATTGGTGATGCATGTTTTAATATGGCTCGTATTGTTAAAAGAATAAAAGAGAATGACAAGATGTTTGTTAATGATCAAATTAATCATCTTTTTGAGATAATGAAATTAGTTGATAATGCATTAAAACAAATGATTGTAGTACTTGTTGGGAGAAGGGAAATGCTTTCAGAAAAAGAAACTTATGCTATTGAAAATGAAATTAACTCTCTGAGAGACCATATTAAAATTGATAATATCAATGCCATAAACGAGCATAAATACGACTATTTTATAGCAACAGCATATATTGATATTGTAAATGAATGTGAACATTTGGGCGATTATATAGTTAATGTTGTAGAAGCAAAATTTGCTAAATAAACTTCTTTTTATTGTGCAATATAAATAATTTTTGTATTTTTGCCTTTATGAATAAATACAAAATATTAATTGTCGATGATGAACCCGACCTTTGTGATATTCTAGAGGTAAATTTAGTTACCCAGGGATATGATGTTACTATTGCCTATTCTGCAGAACAAGCTCTTTTACAAGATATAAATAGCTTTAATCTAATATTATTAGATGTAATGATGGGTGAGATGTCAGGATTTGATATGCTTAAGCTTATACGGCAGGACAGTTCTATATATAATATTCCTGTTTTATTTTTAACTGCTAAAGATGACGAGGAAGATGTTCTAGCGGGCTTTGGCTTGGGGGCTGACGATTATATACCGAAGCCTTTTTCCATGAAAGAAGTCATAGCTAGAGTTAAAGCTGTTTTATCACGTTCCACACAAATAGACAAAAGAGAAAAACATACTGTAAGATTTAAAAATCTTTCTGTTAATAATATAAGCAAATCGGTGATGATTGATAATAATTCATTAACATTAACCCGTACTGAATTTGACCTTTTATGGCTATTAATCAATAATCCTGATTATGTATTTTCACGCCATGAACTTATACGTGCTATATGGCCAAATGATGTAATCGTAACAGACCGAACAGTCGATGTAAATATCACAAGATTAAGAAGAAAGCTTAACAATTTTGCTGATGCCATCTGCACTAGACAAGGATTTGGCTATTTTTTTTAAAGTAAATGAAAAAATTTTCTGAAGGTAATAAAATGTTTATAAGCGTAATGGTAATATTTATCATTTACGCTATTATTTTTATTCTATTTGAGGTTTATGACAGATTATATCTTCAACCATTTGAAGAGGCTAGCGATTGGCATCTTCTTCTTTTTTCAATTATCGTTATGATTGGACTGGCATTTTTGCTTCATAGATATTCAAAACGAATGGATGAACGTATTAGTAAAAAACAGGCGGAAAAAGAATATATAATGAGAAGAGAATTAACACAAAATATTTCTCATGAATTAAAAACACCAGTATCTAGCATTTTAGGATTTACTGACACTATTATTGATAATCCCAATCTCTCTGAATCACAAATCAAACAATTTATATTAAGAACTAATAAACAAGCAAAAAGACTTGCTGAACTACTAAGCGACATCTCTACATTAAATAGAATGGAATATGCACCAGATATGATAAAGAAAGATTTAATTGATATCTCTGAAATTGTCTCTGAAATTTGTTCTGAAGTGGAAATTCCACTTAAAAATAAAAATATGTCATTAAAAAATTTTCTGAAACCATCTATTTATTTAAAAGCAAATTACGCATTAATGTATAGTATATTCAGAAACATTATTGATAATTCCATTAATTATGCCGGAAATGACACTGTGATTGAAATATCTGCATGTGAACATAAGCATTGTTGGGTATTTAGTATTTCTGATAATGGAATAGGTGTTAGCAGTAAACACCTAAATAGATTATTTGAACGTTTCTATAGGGTAAATAAAGGTAGAATGAGAACTGAAGGAGGTACTGGGCTTGGACTTTCAATTGTTAAGAATGCAGTATTATTCCATGGTGGTACAATAAAAGCTTTAAATAATAATCCGGGAATTAGATTTGAATTCACCATAAAAAAATAAATCATAAAAAATAGCCTATATATATTACAATATAAATTTAGATTTTTTTATATCTATACATAAACTCTATTGTTCTGATTTAACTAACTTTGTTGTGTTTTTTAAAGATTAATAATTTTTATTCTGCTTGAATTCAAAAATATGATTTGTTAGTTGTGAATTGTAAATATAAATTTGTAACTTTGCATAATAAATGCATATTATTATTCTTAAATTTAATTTATATTTATCAATTTCATTATGAAAATTTCACGTATTGATCATCTGGGAATTGCCGTCCAGAGTATTGAAGAAGTGCTCCCTTATTTCGAGAACACTCTTGGCTTGAAATGTTATGCCATAGAAGAAGTTGCCGATCAAAAGGTAAAAACTGCTTTCTTGAAAGTGGGTGAAGTTAAACTGGAACTTCTCGAACCAACAAGTCCAGAAAGTGCTGTAGCTAAGTTCCTTGAGAAAGGCGGTAAGGGTGTTCATCATGTTGCGTTTGCTGTAGAAGATGGAGTCGGGAACGCTCTTGCACAGTGTGATGAACAAGGTTTGCGTCTTATTGACAAATGCCCAAGGCCTGGTGCAGAACAAATGATGATCGCGTTCCTTCATCCGAAATCTACAGCTGGTATTCTTACAGAGTTGTGTGAACCAATGAGTAAATAATTAACTATATATCTGCTTTTTAGTAGAATGATATTATGAGTAAACAAACAGAAAGAATTCAGGAGTTGATAGAACTCCGTAGTAAAGCCCGTTTGGGTGGTGGAGAAAAAGCTATTGATAAACAGCATGCAAGGGGTAAGTTCACTGCACGTGAACGTATACAAATGCTTCTTGATGAGGGTAGTTTTGAAGAGTTTGATATGTTTAAACTACATAGATGCTACAACTTTGGAATGGAGAAAAAACAATTCCTTGGGGATGGCGTTGTAGTTGGTTCCGGAACCATTAATGGACGCCTTGTGTATATCTTTGCACAGGATTTCACTGTAAATGGCGGTTCACTTTCTGAAACGATGGCTCAGAAAATCTGCAAAGTCATGGATATGGCAATGAAAATGGGTGCACCTGTAATTGGTATTAATGACTCTGGTGGAGCTCGAATTCAAGAAGGAATCAATGCACTTGCCGGTTATGCAGAAATATTCCAAAGAAATATTCTGGCTTCTGGTGTAATACCTCAGATTTCCGGAATATTCGGACCTTGTGCTGGTGGTGCGGTTTATTCGCCTGCTCTTACTGATTTCACGCTTATGATGGAAAACACTTCGTATATGTTCCTTACAGGACCTGCCGTTGTGAAAACTGTAACCGGAGAAGATGTAGATCAGGAAAGTCTTGGTGGAGCTAGTATTCATTCTACTAAATCAGGCGTAACCCACTTTACAGCTTCTACAGAGGAAGAAGCTATAGCAATGATTCAACAATTATTATCTTATATACCACAGAATAATCAAGAAACAACCCCATTGGTTGAATGTACAGATCCTATTGATAGAATGGAAGATTCTCTTAATGAAATCATTCCTGATAATCCAAATCAAGCTTATGATATGTACCAAGTGATTTCTGCAATTACTGACAATGGAGAATTCTTTGAAGTTCAGCCAAATTTTGCACAAAACATAATAATTGGTTTTGCTAGATTTAACGGACGCTCTGTAGGTATTGTTGCAAATCAACCAAATAAATTTGCAGGTGTACTAGATTGCAACGCAAGCCGTAAAGGTGCAAGATTTGTTCGTTTTTGTGATGCTTTTAATATCCCAATAGTATCCCTTGTTGACGTACCAGGTTTCTTGCCTGGAACTGGCCAAGAATATAACGCTGTTATTCTACATGGCGCAAAATTATTGTATGCATATGGCGAAGCTACTGTACCTAAAGTAACTATTACTTTAAGAAAATCTTATGGTGGAAGTCATATAGTTATGAGTTGTAAGCAACTTCGTGGTGACTTGAATTATGCCTGGCCTTCTGCTGAAATTGCTGTTATGGGTGGCTCCGGTGCCGTAGCTGTATTATATGCGAAAGAAGCAAAAGCGAAGAAAGAAGCTGGAGAAGATGCGGCTGCATTTATCAAAGAAAAAGAAGATGAATACACAAAATTGTTTGCTAATCCTTACAATGCAGCTAAATATGGATATATTGACGATGTAATCGAACCAAGAAATACAAGATTCCGTATTATTAGAGCTCTTGAGCAATTAGCCACTAAGAGTTTGACTAATCCTGCTAAAAAACACGGAAACATTCCTCTATAATATTATAAATAGAATGCATATAATGAAAAAAATTATTTTAACTTCATTATTCTTCACAATATCTCTTTTAACCTTTGCTCAAGGAGCACATGACTTCAAAATTACGGAAGTTTATATTTCACAACCAGGTGAGAATAACGGTTATAAGGATGAATATGGAGAATGCTGCTGTTGGATAGAGATAGAAAATACATCTTATTCAACACATGATATCAGAAGTTGTTACCTTACCATAAATGAAAAAGTTCTTGATGAGAGTCTTTCTGCTCCAGATAGAGAGAAACTCATGTGGTGTATACCATCTGGAGATGATAGAACAAAATTAGAAGGACAACAAAGGATTACTTTTTTTGCTGATGGTAACACGAATCGTGGCACATTACACACTAATTTTAAGTTAGAGAGAAGAAATGATTCCATTTTTATCGCTTTATACGATGGAAATGCTGTGGATATTCTTGACTCTGTCCGTGTGCCAGCTAACCTTAAGAATGGTTGTTCTTGGGCACTAGTTAATGGGAAATGGCAACAACAAGTTCCTAATAAAGTTACACCTAATGCGCCAAATTCTATAGGTGGCAATTCTAACAAGATAAAAGAATGGAAAGAAAAAGACCCACATGGAATTGCAATGACAATCATTTCAATGGGTATTGTATTTGGGTGTCTATTGTTGCTTTTTGTCTTCTTCTACATTTTTGGGTGGATTATAAACAAGATGAACCGTGCTTCTCAATACAAAGCTATCATGAAATTACGTGAGCAGGCCAATAAGGTTGTTGTTATTGCAAAAGAAGGTATTGAAACACGTGGAATTGAAATGGAGAACTATGTTGCTGCAATTACTCTTGCTTTACATGAACACTTTGGTAATATGCATGATATAGAAAGTGGTATTATTACAATTCAACATCATTCCACCGAATGGGATAGTAAAGATCATACACTTAGACACACCCCAGAAGTTCATATTAATAATAATCACCCTATACAATAATAGGTTATTTACAAAATTTTTGACAAAATGATAAAAGAATATAAATATAAAATTAAAGGTGTTGAATATGATGTCAAGGTAAATGGCATAGAAGAAAACATCGCAAAAGTCGAAGTCAATGGAATCGAATTCGACGTAGAAATGGAAAAGCCGATTGCACAACCTAAGCCCGTTGTTAGAGCTGTTGCTGCACCAGTTAAAACCATTGAACCACCAAAAGCCTCTCAGGAAGCAGTCGCTGCTGGTGTTGTTGCTATAAAAGCGCCGCTGCCTGGTACTGTAAATGATATTACTGTTTCTGTTGGCCAAAATGTTAAGAAAGGTGATACCGTCATTGTTCTTGAAGCCATGAAAATGGAAAATAATATTGATGCAAGCAAAGACGGCAAAATTGCAGAAATACGAGTTTCCAAAGGCGACACAGTCATGGAAGGAACTGTGTTGGTTACAATTGAATAATACTCAAATATTACCACGAATTTAACTGTTTATATTATTATGTTATTAGAAAGTAGTATAATGAGTTTTATCGGTGAGAAATTTACTGATTTCCTTACATTTACAGGATTTGCCAATCTTGAAATTGAAAACCTTATCATGATTTTAGTAGGTGCCTTCTTCATATGGTTGGCTATAAAAAAAGATTTTGAACCGCTATTACTTATTCCTATTGGATTGGGTATTATCCTTGGCAATATCCCATTCAAATCTGTTGGGCTTGAAATTGGACTATACGAAGATAATTCTGTTTTGAATTTCTTTTATCAAGGAGTGAAACAAGGATGGTATCCACCTTTAATTTTCCTCGGTATTGGTGCGTTGACTGATTTCTCTGCTCTTATTGCAAATCCAAAATTAATGTTAGTTGGTGCAGCTGCACAATTTGGCATTTTCGGTGCATATATAATTGCACTTGCATTGGGATTTGAACCAAATCAAGCTGCTGGTATTGCTATTATTGGCGGTGCTGATGGTCCTACTGCAATTTTCCTGTCTTCAAAGCTTTCACCTAATTTAATGGGAGCTATCGCTGTTTGTGCTTATAGCTATATGGCACTTGTTCCAGTTATACAACCCTTTATCATGAGAGCTTTAACAACAAAGAAGGAAAAACGCATTAAAATGCAAAAAGCTCGTGAAGTCAGTCAAACTGAAAGAATTTTATTCCCAATTGTAGGTCTATTAATTACAACATTTATTGTTCCATCTGGTTTACCATTACTTGGTATGCTTTTCTTCGGAAACTTGCTTAAAGAAAGTACAAAAACAACAAGATTAGCAAAAACAGCTGGTTCTTCTCTCAATGACATTATTGTAATGCTTTTGGGATTAACAGTAGGTTGTTCCACTCAAGCTAGTGAATTCCTTACTATGGATACTGTAAAAATATTTGCCTTAGGTGCATTTGCATTTATTATAGCAACTGCTTCTGGTGTACTTTTTGTAAAGTTCTTCAACATATTCCTTCCTGAAGGCAAAAAAATTAATCCATTAATTGGAAATGCTGGTGTTTCTGCTGTTCCAATGGCTGCAAGAATCTCTCAACAAGAAGGTTTAAAAGCAGACAATTCTAATTATTTGCTCATGCATGCCATGGGTCCAAATGTTGCTGGAGTAATTGGCTCTGCAGTTGCTGCAGGTGTATTGCTTGGCTTTTTGTCGTAAATTATCTAACTATATAAATTTTCGGCCCTATTTAATATAGGGCCGATTTTTTTTGTATTCTAGTATAACAAAGAATTAAATTTGTTTCCTATTATAAAATATAAAAAGTGAATTGATTTTAGTTTTGGTGGTAATAATTATTTTATTAACTTTGTAAAAAATATTGTTTGGTATAAACACATAAATTATAATTAAAACGAACTAAACAAAACTTTATCATATACTTTTTTTATACGGTGTTCTAATTGTTTCATAATTAAATCAGCAACTATGTTAATCACAACATTAATTATTGTAGCAATTTTGCTCGCAGGATATATGTTAATGAGTGTTGATAAGATTAACCATATTAACAGAGGTGCGGTTGCCATGTTTACTGGTGTTATTGTGTGGATTGTCTATATGCTAGAAGGCGATTCATTCATAAACCTCATGCATCCAAATGAATTTCATGACGATATGCCTATACACAAATTTGTTGCTGATAATATTATCATGAAATATATCACTGAAGCATGTCAAGTAATTCTATTTTTAATCGCAACTAATACAATTTTAGAGGTTATGAACAATAATGGAGTATTCGAACCTCTAAATAAATGGCTAAGAATGAAAAGTGGAAAGAAGTTCCTTTGGGTTCTATCATTACTAACCTTTTTCATATCAGCAAATGTAGACAATTTAACAACCGTCGTTCTGATGATGACAATTATGTGTAAAATTGTTGTTAATAATCGTCAAAAAATTATATATTCCTGCGTTATACTTATTGCAGCAAATCTTGGAGGAGCTTTCACAGTTATTGGCGATATGACATCCTTAATGCTTTGGGTTAGGGGAGTGGTTACCCCTTCTGCATTTGCAGCTGGAATATTTTTACCATCATTTATAACATTATGTGCGTTTAATTTTCTTATTTCATTTAAAATTAAAGGTAACGTAGAAACTAGTTCTACTATTCATCTATATAGAGGAGATGATTCGCTTTTAAATACTTGGCAAACTATTACTATGCTTACCGTAGGCATTGTCGGATTATGGTCTATTCCCACTTTTCATAGTATAACAGGATTTCCTCCATTTATAGGTGCTTTATGTGTTTTGGCATTAATTTGGATAATAGAATCCCTATTTACATATAAAATTAATGGCAACTTACTATTTGTGAGGCGAGACCATTTGAAAAACACTGAATTCATCAGCATCCAAATTATTTTATATTATTTGGGAATTGTTTTGGGCATTGCAGCCTTAACTGAATGTGGGGCTCTTGATTTTGTTAAAGACCGATTTACAGCAGATCTGCACAACGTATATGCATATGGTGTTATAACAGGTATAATGTCATCATTTATTGATAATGTTCCATTTGTAATGGCTGGAATGAATTTATTTCCACTAGATCAAACAGGAAACGTTTCAGAATTTGCACTTGATGGCACTTATTGGCAAATGCTATCATATTGTAGTGCTATTGGTGGGTGTTTACTATATGTTGGAACACTTGCAGGCCATGCAATAATTGATATACAGAACATTAAACTTATGTGGTATTTTAAAAACATTGTGTGGAGAGTTCTTGCTTCATGGTTGGTCGGTATGCTTGTTTTTTGGCTAATTCATTAATACTTAATTAGTTTTTAAGAATATTATTATGATAAAGTGTATAGGTATTTTAACATCCGGTGGGGATTCACCAGGTATGAATGCAGCTATCAGAGCTGTTACTCGATCTGCTATATTTAATGGCTTCAGAGTAAAAGCAATATATCGTGGCTTTGACGGATTAATAAATGGTGAAATTAAAGATTTCACAACAGAAAGTGTAAGTAACATTATCTCAAGAGGTGGCACCATCTTGAAAAGCGCTAGATCAAAAGAATTCATGACCATCGAGGGTAGGACAAAGGCATATAACATTATGAAATCCCAAGAAATAGACGCACTTATAGTAATTGGTGGTAATGGATCACTAACTGGAGCTAGGGTTTTTGCTCAAGAATTTGATGTAACTTGTATTGGTATTCCCGGCACAATAGATAATGACATATATGGAACAGACTTAACCATCGGCTATGACACAACCATGAATACAATTGTAGAATGTGTTGACAAAATACGAGACACTGCAAATTCGCATGAAAGGATTTTCTTTGTTGAAGTAATGGGACGTGATGCGGGTTTTTTAGCACTCAATAGCGCCATAGCCTCCGGTGCAGAAGCGGCTTTGATACCAGAAGATATGACCGACGCTGACCAATTAGAACAATTCATCGGAAGGGGTATTAGAAAAAGTAAAAATTCAAGTATTGTAATAGTCAGTGAAAGTCCCAAATGCGGTGCATTATATTATGCTGAACGGGTAAAAAAGGAATATCCGCAATATGATGTTAGAATTTCTATTCTCGGCCATCTACAACGTGGAGGATCACCGACTGCTAATGATCGGATTATCGCATCAAGAATGGGAGTGGGAGCTATTGACGCAATTATTGACGGACAACGTAACGTCATGATTGGAATTCGTAATGACATCATAACATATGTACCATTCAATGAGGCCGTTCGTTCTGATAAACCATTAAATCCTCAACTAGTGAAAGTTTTAAATCAATTATCAATTTAAATGTATATTTATATACATTTAAAACCACATTAATAGATTATTAAAACAAAAATGAGGGTGTATCAATAATACATCCTCATTTTTATATATAAATGCTAATTAAATTACTTCACTTTATCTACAATTGCTTTAAAAGCATCATGGTTATTCATTGCTAGGTTTGCAAGAGTTTTACGATTAATTTCAATTCCTGCTTTGTGAAGTGCACCCATTAATTGGCTATATGACATTCCCTCTAAGCGAGCTGCAGCATTAATACGCTGTATCCATAAAGCACGGAATTCACGTTTTTTTAGTTTACGTCCTACATATGAATAAGTCAATCCTTTTTCATATGCATTTTTAGCTACGGTCCACACGTTCTTACGAGCTCCAAATTGGCCCTTAACGCGCTTCAAAATCTTTTTTCTTCTTGCACGAGATGCAACATGATTAACTGATCTTGGCATAATTTAATTAATTTTTGAATGTTAGCGCCACGGCAATATCATCGTGAACTTTATGCTATACATTCGGTTAGACTTTTTGTTGATTAGAAAAAAATTAACGAAGAACTAACAAATCAAGTACTTGTTTGCGATTTGCCTTTACGACAATTGCACTATGATCAAGGTTCCTTTTTTGTTTTTTTGTCTTCTTTGTCAGAATGTGACTGTGATAAGCATGTTGACGCTTAATCTTTCCTGTACCAGTAAGCTTAAAACGCTTTTTGGCAGCTGCTTTAGTTTTTACTTTTGGCATTTTTTTTCTTTTTTAATTAATAATGATGTGGCAACGTATATACCAGGACGTTACGCACTTTTAGTTCTATTAAATATCCGTTTTTTGTAATTTAATTCAACTTATTGTTCCTGAACAGAATTTGCAGCTTCCGTTTCTTTGACTTCTGGCAATGAATCTTGCTGTTTTGATTTCTCGGCATCTATACGCTGTTGGCTTTTCTTGGGCTGGCCAGGCTTACGTGGACTTAAGATAACACTCATTCGTTTGCCTTCCAAAACCGGCATGCTTTCTACTTTTGCAATTTCTTCTAAGTCATTCGCAAAACGGAGTAATAATACTTCTCCTTGTTCTTTAAATACTATAGAACGTCCTTTAAAAAAAACGTATGCTTTAACTTTATTGCCACTATTTAGAAAACCTACAGCATGTTTTAATTTAAAATTGTAATCAGCTTCAGCAGTCTGCGGACCAAATCTTATTTCCTTAATTTCCATCTTAACCTGCTTGGCTTTCATTTCCTTTGCTTTTTTCTTCATTTGATAAAGGAAGCGAGAATAGTCGATCAAACGACAAACAGGAGGATTTGCATTGGGAGAAATCTCAACCAAATCTACACCCATTTCTTCAGCCATTTTTAATGCTTGATAAGTGGGAACAACTGTTGATTCTATATTATCCCCCACAATTCTAACTTCTCTAACGTGTATGTTTTCGTTCACACGATATTGCTGTTGTTTTTTCTTGTCAACCTTCATTAAAAGATTTTGTTCTGAGGATTTGTTGATAGTTTTTATTATGTTGTCTTAAGTATATTTCCAGATATTAAATGCAAAGTTACAAATTTTCTGTCATATCACGAACTTCTTCTGTAATTTTCTTTGCAAAATCTTCAATTTTCATGCTTCCTTGATCTCCCAAGCCTTGTTTTCTAACCGAAACAGTATTTTCGGCCTGTTCTTTTTCACCAACAACAAGCATATATGGAATTCTTCTTAATTCATTATCACGAATTTTTCTGCCTATTTTTTCGTTCCTCAAGTCTAAAGTAGAACGGACATCTTGTAAGTTAAGATATTTGTTTACCTTTTCTGCATAAGCATTGAATTTCTCAGAAATTGGTAGAACTACAACTTGTTCCGGTGTTAACCATAATGGGAAATGTCCAGCTGTATGCTCTATTAATACAGCGACAAAACGTTCCATCGAACCAAATGGAGCGCGATGAATCATAACCGGACGATGACGGTCGTTATCAGCACCAATGTATTCCAATTTAAATCTTTCAGGAAGGTTGTAATCCACTTGAATAGTTCCCAATTGCCAACGACGACCTATTGCATCCTTAACCATGAAATCAAGTTTAGGACCATAAAAAGCAGCTTCCCCCAATTCTTTTCGAGCTGGAAGACCTTTCTCTTCACAGGCTTCGATAATAGCACGTTCAGCTGCTTCCCAAACATCATCAGTGCCAATATATTTTTCATTATCGTTAGGATCTCTTAAAGATATCTGAGCTTCAAAATCTTTAAAGTCAAGTGCCTTAAATATTATGCTAATAATATCCATAACGCGTAAAAATTCGCCTTTTACTTGTTCTGGTGTACAGAATATATGAGCATCATCTTGAGTAAATGAACGAACACGAGTAAGGCCATGGAGTTCTCCACTTTGTTCATAACGGTATACAGTTCCAAATTCTGCTATACGAAGTGGTAGCTCTTTATATGAGCGTGGGTGTAATGCAAATATTTCACAATGATGAGGACAATTCATGGGTTTCAACATATATTCCTCATCTTCTTCCGGAGTATGGATTGGTTGAAATGAATCTTTGCCATAGTGTGCATAATGTCCAGAGGTAACATAAAGGCTCTTACTTCCAATATGTGGGGTCATAACCTCTTGATAACCATATCTTTTTTGAATTTTCCTAAGAAAATCTTGTAAGCGTAATCTTAATGCGGTACCTTTAGGTAGCCACATAGGCAAACCTTTACCCACTCGCTCTGAGAAGAAAAACAAATCCATTTCTTTGCCTATTTTTCGATGATCACGCTTTTTAGCCTCTTCTAATTTCTGAAGATATTCATCAAGCATTTTTTTCTTTGGAAATGAAATGCCATACATTCTAGTCATCATCGGTCGTTTTTCATCTCCTCGCCAATATGCAGCTGCAACTGAAAGCACTTTAACGGCTTTTATCTGACCTATATTTGTCAAATGTGGACCTCGACACAAATCAGTAAAGCTACCTTGAGTGTATGTTGTTATATTGCCATCTTCTAATTCTTCAATTAATTCTAATTTGTATGTTTGGCCATGACTGTTAAAAAATTCTAAAGCGTCATCCTTTGATATATTTTTCCTTACTAAATTCTCTTTGCGTTGAACTAGCTCTTGCATCTTTTTTTCTATTGCAGGAAAATCGGAATCGCTTATCTTCACACCTTCTGGAGGCATAATATCATAATAAAAACCATTTTCAATGGCAGGTCCGATACCGAATTGCGTACCTGGGTAAAGTTCTTGAATTGCTTCTGCCATCAAATGGGCTGAGGTATGCCAAAAAGCATGTTTCCCTTCGTCATCATCAAACTTATATAAAACAAATGTTGCATCGTCATTAATAGGGTAATTCAATTCTCTTGTTTCGCCATTTATTCCACACGCAACCACTTCCTGGGCTAAACGGGGACTTATACTTTCAGCAATCTGCAAACCAGTAACTCCTTCAATATATTCACGAACAGAATTGTCAGGAAAAGTAATCTTAATCATTTGAGCATATATGTTTTTATTAATAATTTTTGATACCTAAATGCAAATTTACCACTTCTTTTTCATTTATTGAACATTATTTCAGAAAAACTTGATAAAAAGCCCAACTGAAATGAAAAAACTTGGCGACATTAACACTTTTAATTAATATAAATTGCTAATTATATAGATAATTTACTAAAAGGAATATAAAGAGTAAAAATCATCATTCATATAAATCTTTCACAATAGTATATGCAAAGTCTATACCCAATTCTCCAGCCTTACTAAAATCAAGCCTTGCTCTATTGATTTTTTTGATTCGTAGGTACAATATACCTCTATTGTAATATGCTTCCGCATAATTTTTGTTTAATTTTATTGCATTGTCCAGATCAGATATAGCTGAATCATAATTAAAAGTCTGAAAATAAGCAAATGCACGATTATAATAACTTTCACATATTGCCGGATAATTTAAGATACATTCATTATAATATTCAATTGCATTAGAATAGTCTTTTGCTAGCAAAGACTCATATCCTTTATGGAAAGAATCTGGATAATCATATGCTTCGTTTGCAAATTCAGATAAATTGCACGGAGGTAGTGGGGCATACAAATTGAAAATATCAGACTTAAAATTATGATAGATTTCACGTGGTTTAAATAATATATTCATGTCGTTTTCATCAACCACATATTTATCCCTATTTGCAAATGTAGTGTCGGACAACATTCTTATATCATTGTATTTCAGTGGACTATGAGGAAATCTAATTTTTTCGTTATTTTTAATTGCATTAATAAAAAGATTAGCAGTATTTTCATTTTGATTAATTTTGCATATTTGAAAAAAATCTGCCAAGGACTTGTCTTTATATCCCATAACATATAAAAGAGCACCTCGATTATATAGTCCACAGGTGTTTGTGGGATTTATTGATAATGCATTATTGAAATCTTTTAATCCGTTTTTAATATCACCATTACCTATATGGCATATACCACGATATACAAGATTATTCGAGTTATTGGGGTTTAAATATAAACTTCGAGAAAAGAAAATTAATGCAGATGACCAATTCCCCTTTTGAAAAGAATATAATGCAAGCATTTCCAATGCTTCAGGATTAAAAGGAGATATTTTTATAGAATTGTCCAACAACTGCTTAAAAAGAAGTTCATTGTTTAGATTATACTGGCATTTTGCCTTAAGTATATATCCCAAAGGATTATTAGGCCATTGTGAAATAATAATATTACAGACACTGTCCGCCTTGGTATATTTATTAATTTCCAAATAACAATGGGCTATATTAGACCACACACTTATATCTGACGAATTGAACGTGGTACATTTTATATAATCTTTTAAAGCCTCAGAATATTGTTTTAAATTTAATCTATTTAACCCTCTAAGGGAATAAGCGTCATAATAAAAGGAGTTTAATTCAATAGCTGTTGACAAATCGATCTCAGAACCCATATAATCATTTAATGCAAATTTAGCACTTGCCCTATAGTAGTAGGCTTCATGATTATTTGGACGATAGGTAATTATATTGTTAAAATATTTGATTGCTAAAAGATAATCTTTATGCTCCAGTGCATATTTGCCATCTTCTATTATCTTAGAAATATCATATTGGCAATAACTATTTAAAGAATAGACAAACAATATTAATATGCGGAAAAATTTCATTGTTGATTGTGTCAAATAAAATCATAATGGTATATATGTCATTTTATTTTTGTTTTATAATGGCAATTGTATTTTCCCTTACTCATACTAATCAGCTTTTTTTTAATCATCTGTTTACGAAGTGGTGATAATCTGTCAACAAACATTTTACCTTCCAAATGATCAAACTCATGCTGAATAACACGTGCTACAAATCCATCAACCCATTCATCGTGAGGGGATAAGTTCTCATCTAAATACTTAATATGTACTTTGGAAGGTCTACGAACATTCTCATGTATACCGGGTATTGACAAGCAACCTTCTTCCATACTAACTTGGTCATCACTAGTTTCAAGAATATGCCCATTGATATATGTTCGAAAGAAACCTTTATATTCTGGATCATCATCGCTTATGCAATCCAAATCAACAACTACAACACGAATTGGCAATCCAATTTGAGGAGCAGCCAGTCCAACACCTTCTGCATTTTTAAGTGTTTCGAACATATTATCTATTAATTCTTTTAAATTTGGATAGTCGGTATTGATATCTTCTGCATGCTTTCTTAATACACCCTGGCCAAATATATACATTGGTAAAATCATTGTTTCTGTATTTTAATGATATTTATTATAAAGATATTTTGTTTAGTGTTATGAATCAAATTCATAACTACATATTTAATTAATTACTTTTTTTTGAATTCATATAATCTTCTAAAATGATTGTCGCACTAATTTTGTCAACAAGCCCTTTATCTGTTTCACGGCGTTTTCTCTTCACACCACATTCTCTTATGGTTTGTTGAGCTAATACCGATGTGTATCTTTCATCATAATATTCGATTTTAAGATTTTTATATATTTTTTTTAGACGATTGACAAAAGGCGTAATTCGTTTCATGTTTTCAGAATCAGTACCATTGTTTTGTTTGGGATATCCTACAATTATACAATCTACATTTTCAGTTGATATATATGACTCAAGAAAGTTAAAAATATCTTTTGTCGATATAGTAGTTAATCCATTTGCAATCATCTGCAAGGGGTCACTGACTGCGATTCCCGTACGCTTTTTACCATAATCTATCGAAATAATCCTACCCATTATATTATTATTAACTTAATATTTATTCGTAAGATGCCTATTTTATGCAAAGTTAATTTAAAAAAATCGCTTATCAAAATACGTTTAATAAAAACTAACTTAATATTATAAAATATGTTTTTTATCAGACTGTCTAGTTGTATTTTGATTATTTCATTTTTGATTCTTAGAAATACTAAAATTTTTATAGTTATGCAATATTAATAAAGAGAAGAAGGATGTGCCAGTTTTGTGCACATCCTCCCCTTATAAGAAAATAATTATTATTAAAAAGTATTGAAGACTATTCTAAACCAAATAGTAATTTCAACCCTCCGTCAACACCACTGAAACCCATGAAAGCCATAGCTAATAGACCGGCTGTTATTAAGGCTAATGGCATTCCCTCAACAGCTTTAGGAACTTTATTCATCTCCATCTGTTCACGAAGACCGGCAAAAACTACCATGGCCAGATAGAATCCGAGTGCTGTGGATATGGCATAAACCATACCGGAAAGCAAGTCGTAATCTTTCTGAATAACCAAGATTGCAACTCCTAAAATACAACAGTTTGTAGTAATTAACGGTAGAAACACTCCTAATGCTTGATAAAGGGCCGGGGAAACCTTTTTCAGAATTATCTCAACCATCTGAACAAGTGCCGCTATAACTAAAATGAAGGCGATGGTTTGAAGATACTCCAAACCAAAATGGTCAAGAACGTATTTTTGAATGAAATAGGTTACTAATGTGGCAAGTGTTAGCACGAAAGTAACTGCCATACCCATTCCAGATGCTGTGGATACTTTCTTCGACACTCCGAGAAAAGGACATATGCCAAGAAATTGAGATAAGACAATATTATTGACAAATATTGCAGTTATAAAAATAAGAAGATATTCCATATTTATGATTTTCTAAGTTTATTTACCAATGCAATTAAATAACCTAATACGATAAAAGCTCCAGGGGCAAGAACAAATAGAAGCATCCCGCCACTTTCACCTTGTAGCGGTATGCCACTGATACCAAAATCGTCACTTTTAAACAGAACGCCAGTTCCAAGAATTTCTCGGCATGCCCCTAACAAGGTTAAAGCCATTGTAAAACCTATGCCAATTCCTATGCCATCGAAAATTGATGCGATGGGACTGTTTTTTGCTGCGAATGCCTCAGCTCTACCAAGGATGATGCAGTTCACAACAATAAGGGGAATGAATAAGCCTAATGTAGCATATATTCCAGGAAGATATGCTTGCATAAGCATTTGAAGTAATGTCACTAATGAAGCTATCACTACTATGTAAGAAGGAATACGCACCTTGTCGGGTACGAGATTCTTAATCAATGCAATAATGAAATTTGACAAAATCAACACGAATGTTGTTGCTAATCCCATTGCTAAACCGTTAATGGCACTTGATGTAGTACCAAGGGTGGGGCACATACCAAGGAGCAGGACAAAAGTAGGATTCTCCTTGATGATGCCGTTCATCATGATTTTAAAATTACTCATAGTCATCTCCTTTTTATTGTTTAACTTCTTGTTTGGCGGCACCACTGGCAATATCTGCCTTTACATATATCTCATCATAGGCATTTTTTATGGCCTTAAGGAAGGCGCGTGAAGTGATGGTGGATGCTGTGATGGCATCTACATCCCCACCATCTTTACTTACTTCGAATTTACACTGACCAGGATTCTTGCCTATAATATTGCCTTTACCGTCTTTTTGGAACCACAAACCGGCCTTGGCACCTAAACCGGGTGTTTCTGCATGTTCCAAAATAGTATAACCTAATATTGTTCCGGACTTGTCAAAGCCAACAAGCACTTTCAAATTACCACCAAATCCGTTTTCGGATGTCTGGATAGCATTGCCTAAAGGCTCTCCTTTGCCATCATTCACCTGATAAACAACAAAGGTTTTTTCTTTCCCTTCTATAGTGGAAATAAGTGTAGTATCTGATGATACAGTCACATCACCACCACCCATAACTTCCTTGATTCCTGCATTTAGCTTCTCTTCATTGATTTTTTCAATTTGAGGAGCTGTCACACTGTTTACATAGGCGAGAATACCGCCTGCAACTATGGCAATCAGTGTTAGAACCATTACCATATTCATTAAGGATGAACTGAGTTTTTTCATTTTTTGACTACCTCCCCGAATCGTTTTGGTTTAAAGTAATTGTTAATCAACGGAACGAATGCGTTCATAATAAGTATTGCAAACGACATACCTTCAGGATATGCGCCCCATGTGCGGATAACAACTGTAAGGAATCCGATTGCAACACCATATATCAGTTGGCCGTTCTTTGACATAGGTGATGTAACGTAATCCGTGGCCATGAATACAGCACCAAGCATTAAACCTCCTGATACCAAGTCCATAAATGGTGATGGATAAGAAGGATTTGCAAGATGTAACGCACCGGCGAACACAAATACAGTTGCCAATATACTAATAGGAATGTGCCAGGTTATTATCTTCTTTGCCAACATATAAATAAGACCTATGAGGATCGCTATCTCACAAACCTCACCCATACTACCACCAGTTTGACCGGTAAACATGTCCAATAAAGAAGACCCTATTTTGTCTAGTTTTCCAGTATCACCACTTTTGATAGCTTCTTTCATAAATGAAAGAGGGGTAGCGGCGGTCTCACCATCAATTGTCATAAATCCTTGTAAGGGTTTTGGCCATGTGGTCATCTCTACAGGGAAAGAAATCAAAAGGAAAGCTCGACCAGCCAGAGCTGGGTTAAACAAGTTGCATCCAAGACCGCCAAATGTCATTTTTACAACTCCTATCGCAAATAATGCTCCTACCATTACCATCCATAATGGAAGATTTGATGGAAGATTGAATGCAAGAAGAACACCTGTAAGAATAGCAGAGCCGTCAAGAACCGATGTGTTACTGCGTTTCAACATGTAGCGACTGATTGCCCACTCGAAAAATACACAAGAGGCAACAGAAACTAATGTAACCAAAATGGCACCAATTCCAAAATATATGAAAGAGCAAAGCAATGCTGGTATGAGTGCTATCAACACACCATACATATTCTTGCTTATGCTGTCCCCCGAATGGACATGTGGTGACATCGATACTGTTAATTTATTCATATATTATTATATTTTCAAATTTCTTTTATTGATAACAAAATTATAAATATTAAATTATTTCACTTAGCCATTCGGGACCTTATTATGCCCATTACTGTGGTCTTTCCCAAACGTACTAAATCAAGTAATGGGCGATGTGAAGGACAAGTGAACTGACATGAGCCACATTCTATGCAACTTGTTATGTCTTCTGACTCTGCACGTTCCCAATTACCAAATTCAGAAAGTTTTGAAAGGAGGAATGGCTCAAGTCCCATTGGACATGCACTGACACATTTGGCACAACGGATACATGGCTGAATAGCCGAGCGTTTAGACTCCTTGTCATTCATAATTAGTACTCCAGAGGAACCTTTGCAAATGGGAACTTCTGTGTTTAACAAAGCCTTTCCCATCATCGGACCACCACCGATTACTTTGCCCGTGTCTTCCGGAAGACCTCCACATGCATCTATAAGCTGACTCATCGGGGTTCCCATTCTAACAAGTAAATTGCTGGGGTGTGACAAACTCTTGCCAGTTACGGTTACTACACGCTCAAATAAAGGCTTGTTCTTCATCACTGCCTCATATACGGCGTATGCAGTTCCTACATTTTGGATTATTGCACCCACGCTGACAGGAAGTGCTGGAGGAGCAGCTACCTGACGGTTGATTACAGCATCAATTAATTGCTTTTCTCCTCCTTGCGGGTATTTTACCTTTAAAGGAACTACCTCAATATTGGCAAATTTGTGATAATACTTTGCTTTATCTGTCAACAACTTAATAGCATCAGGCTTATTATTTTCTATACCAATATAAGCTTGGTTTACGTTGACTGCTTTCATAAGCAAGGCTACTCCTTCAAGAATTTCATCAGGATGCTCAAGCATAAGACGATGGTCTGCTGTAAGATATGGCTCGCATTCCACCGCATTTATAATGACGCAGGTGGGATGTGAACCTGGAGGAGGTGACAGTTTAACATGAGTAGGGAAACAAGCTCCGCCCATTCCTACTATTCCGGCTTCTTTTATCTTTTCGATTACTTCTTTAGCCGACATTTCTGCCACCTTCTCAATATGTACCAACTCGGGGCTTCGGTCTATGCTTTCTTCCCATTCGTCACCTTCTACCGTGATATAGATTGCTGGTTTGGCATACCCGCTGGCATCTATTACTGTATCGATTTTTAACACAGTACCGCTGACAGATGAAAAAATCGGTGCGGATACAAAACCTCCTGCTTCGGCTATCTTTGTTCCCACTTTAACTTTGTCACCCTTTGCTACGATTGGGCTGGCAGGAGCTCCGATATGCTGACTCATAGGGAAAACCGCCACTTTTGGCAAATCGGCTACCTTTATTGGCTCTGACGCCGATAATTTGTTTTCTGATGGATGAACTCCACCTATTTTAAATGTCTTCACTATATTCAGGTTTTATTGTTATTTTTCTTCTTTTGTATTCTCTTCTGTTTTAGGCTCTGGACCTACCTTAACTATGACTGTCGGTTTCTCTTCGACCTTTTCTGCTAGTTTTGCTCCTATTTTCTCAACAGTTTTTACCTCTACCTTCTCTGAAGCCTTCACTTCTACCTTCTTTACAGCTTTAACCTCTGCCTTCTCATCTGGTTTAACAATGTTTTTTTCTGTTGGAGCAGGCTTTGGCTCTACAGGTTTTGGTTTCAAAACAGGCATATTCAAACCAATAATTGTCTTTTGAGGACATTCTTGTTCACACTTGCGGCAATTACGACATTTCTCCGGATCTATATATGCAAGGAAATTTTCTACTTGAATAGCATCAAAAGCACAAACTTTAACACATTTCTGGCAACCAATACATGCAGCAGAACAAGCTTTTTTTGCCTGAGCACCCTTGTCCTTATTCAAACAGCGAACCACAACCCCCATCTTTTTTGCGCCTTTAACCGCCCGAATTTCAATAATTTTACGAGGACAAGATTTGGCACAAGCACCACATGCAGTGCAATTTGCCGGATTAATCTCTGGAAGCCCTGTTTCAGGATTCATTTGGATTGCATCAAACTGACATGCAGCAACACAGTCACCGCACCCCAAACAACCGTATTGACACAATGTTTCACCCATGCTTGTGGCATTAGCAACCTTACAGCTCTTAAATCCGTCAAATTCTACAACATGAGGGCGTTTCTCGCAAGTACCATTACATCTTACCACAGCTAATTTAGGAGAGGACTGCACAACTTGCATACCCAAAATTGATGCTACCTTTTCCATTGTTGGTTGGCCTCCAACTGGGCAATTAAGGCCATCCAAACTTCCAGCATCAGCAGCTTTTACACATGCAGATGCCAATCCACCACATCCGGGGAAACCACACCCACCGCAATTGGCACCAGGAAGTACTTCAAGAATTTGACCTAATCTAGGGTCTTCTTTTACTGCAAATTTCTTGGATAGTAAAAACAAAACCAAAGCCGCTATTAAACCAATAGCTCCAAGAACAATTACAGCGATTAGAATTACGTTCATAAAAATTATTATTAAAAATGATTAATTATTCAATCCAAAAAGAAAAATGTTTTGTTAATTTCTTGTTTAATAATTTAATAATTAAATAATATAGAGACAAGGCAATAGCAATGCCTACAATTATCTCTTCATCTGAATAATGAAAAAAATAAAATGAAATAAATGAAAATAAAACTATAATTAATAGGGGTATCCCAAATGCAATAATAACAGCTTTTTTACCCATGGATGTTGAACCACAAACTATAACTTCGTCACCAATCTTATAATTATAAGCATTTAAAGAATAAATTTCGATTAATTTTTCTTTACTATCGGAAGAACTACACAATGATTTTGCATGGCATTCACTACAAGCGGATGTCTGCAAAATACGGACCTGAATTAAATCTTTGTTTATATTTTCTATTATTCCTTTGTGGTCTATCTTGTTTCCCATGGTTCTCAGACAAAAACTATTGTTGTCTTATATGAAATAATTATGCAAATTTAATGTTTTTTGATAAAACAGACAAATTATTTTTAAATTTGACGTTTAGTCAAAATAATATTTAATATTAATTATTAATAACTATAAAACTACTTGTAAAAGTCTTTTTTACCTGCAGACAATGTGTTTTTCATAAGTGAACAAATTGTCATTGGTCCTACACCACCAGGAACCGGTGTAATATAAGAACAAAGTGGCGATACTTCATCGAATTTAACATCGCCGTTTAGTCTATACCCGGATTTCTTTGACGAATCAGGGACACGGGTTGTACCAACATCAATTACAACTGCTCCCGGTTTAATCATATCTGCAGTTACAAAATTGGGAATTCCAATTGCAGCAATTATAATATCTGCTGACCGGCATTCTTCTTTAATATTAGTGCTATGAGAGTGACAGACAGTAACTGTACAATCACCAGGAACACGTTTCTGCATCATCAACTGGGCCATGGGTTTGCCTACTATATTACTCCGTCCTAAGATAACACATTTTTTACCACTTGTATTAATATTGTATCTGCGAAGTAATTCTAAAATACCATTTGGTGTTGCTGAAATATAACATGGTAAACCAATAGACATCCTACCAACATTAACCGGATGGAAACCGTCAACATCTTTGCGATAGTCTATTGCCTCAATGATTTTTTGTTCAGATATGTGCTTGGGCAAGGGGAGCTGAACAATAAAACCATCAATATCAGGATCTTGATTTAGTTTGTCAATTTGAGATAATAGTTCCGACTCTGTAACATCATCTTCAAAACGAATCAAGGTTGATGTAAAACCACAGGCTTCACATGCAATTACTTTGTTTTTAACATATGTTTCACTACCTCCATCGTGGCCTACTAATATTGCTGCTAAATGAGGGCGTTTGCCACCATTGGACAAAATATTGGAAACCTCTTGCGCTATTTCATCTTTTATTTTAGCAGCTGTTGTCTTACCGTCAATTATTTGCATAAAAAATTAATTTTATGAATTATAAAACTATTATCTTTTCACACCAGGAAAATGTGTCATCATCTTGCCCATCTTGTTGCCAGACATCATTTTCATCATTTTACGCATCTGGTCAAATTGCTTCACAATTTTATTAATCTCGTCAATTGAATTGCCAGAACCTTTTGCAATGCGATTTTTACGGCTTAAATTCATACAATCAGGATGACTTCGTTCATATGGAGTCATAGAACAGATCATTGCTTCAATGGATTTGAAAGCGTTATCATCTATATTCACATCTTTAATTGCTTTACCCATACCTGGAATCATGCCAACTAAATCTTTAACACTTCCCATCTTCTTGATTTGATTAATCTGACCTTGAAAATCATCCCAATCAAACTTATTAGCCTTTATTTTCTTTTCCAAGCGTCTTGCTTCTTTTTCGTCATATTGTTGTTGGGCTCTTTCAACAAAAGAAACAACGTCGCCCATTCCTAGGATTCGATCTGCCATTCGATTCGGATGGAAAACGTCTAATGCTTCCATCTTTTCGCCTGTTCCAATAAATTTGATAGGCTTATCAACAACGGTACGTATAGATAATGCAGCACCACCACGAGTGTCTCCATCCAATTTTGTTAATATGACACCATCAATATTGAGACGGTCATTAAAAATTTTTGCAGTATTAACAGCATCTTGACCAGTCATAGCATCAACTACTAGCAGTGTTTCACTAGGAGCAACCGCTGACTTTATGTTTTGAATTTGAAGCATGAGCTCCTCATCTACGGACTGCCTACCTGCAGTATCAACAATTACAGTGTCATAGCCTTTTGATTTAGCATCCCTTATTGCATTACGAGCTACTGATACGGGGTCTTTTGACTGTAATTCCCAATATATCGGGACATCAATTTGTTCGGCTAAAACTCTCAGTTGCTCCATAGCGGCCGGTCTGAAAGTATCGCAAGCAGCCAAAAGGGGTTTGCGTTTCAACTTCGTTTTCAACATTAATGCCAGTTTACCGCTCATTGTTGTTTTACCAGCACCATTCAGACCCGACATTAAAATAACTGCCGGACGCCCATCCAGATTAATATCTTTAGACTCACCTCCCATTAATAGAGCGAGTTCATCGTGAACGATTTTCACCATCATCTGGCTAGGGCTAACTGCTGTTAAAACATTCTGCCCTATTGCTTTTTGTTTAACTGTGTCGGTAAACGACTTTGCTACTTTATAGTTTACATCGGCTTCCAACAAGGCTTTACGAACATCCTTCAATGTCTCGGCAACATTAATCTCAGTAATTCTTCCTTGACCTTTAAGAATTTTAAACGAACGTTCTAATCGTTCTGATAAATTTTCAAACATGTATATTTGTTTTAATTATTTCGACTTTTTGTTATCTTTAACTTTTTATTTCTTTGTGGGTTTTACGCCATGATAAATTAAAAAAGCAATAATACAAACAACAAGGATTATTGCAATTATTCCTATTATATGGCTATAGTGTGAAATTGTAGAAATCAATTCGGCCTTGTCAATCTGAGTGTGACACAGATAACCAATTAGAACTAAAATGCCATTCCACAACGCAGCTCCAAGAGATGTAAACAAGATAAAGCTCCACAAATTCATTTTCGCTAACCCGGCTGGTATAGATATCAATTGGCGTATTGCAGGTATCATCCTGCCAATTAATGTGGATATATTACCATGTTTATCAAAATATAATTCTGCTTTTGAAACCTTATTCCCATCGATTAAACACATATGGCCGAAACGGCTATTGGCAAAGCGATAAACAATAGGCCTACCAATAAAATACGATAATGTATAATTAATCAATGCCCCAACTAATGCGCCTAAAGTACCAAAAATAATTATTAAAATAAAAGACATCTTTCCTTCTTCGGCCGCCATATATGCCGCAGGAATCATTACTACTTCTGAAGGAAATGGAATAAAAGAACTTTCTATTGCCATAAATACCACAATCCACCAATAATTCAGATTGTCAAGTGCTCCTTGAAATAGTCCTACAATACTATCTTCCATATTATGTGATAATTCAAATCTATAAATTAAAGTGCAAATTTACAAATTTTTATTGGATATATATATAATTAAACATGCTTTTATAAAAAAATCAATAAAAAAACAAATGACACTTTGTCATATCAACTTTTTATTGTAAATTTGCAAAAATTTGTGAGAACAAACTAAAATTAAATGGGTAAGTCCTGTACGGCATGCTCCTTATAATCCCCCAGGGCTTGACCGCAGCAAGGGCGTTAGGTCGTAGCGGCGCGATACAGGTAGCTTACCCACCTGCCTCTTTAGCTCAGTTGGCCAGAGCACGTGATTTGTAATCTCGGGGTCGTTGGTTCGAATCCGACAAGAGGCTCGAATTTAATTCATCTATTATCAGTCACTACGAGTTAGTGACATTATTTATGAACAGGGACGTGTCCCACAAAATTAATTAAAATGGCAACAAAAATTAGATTACAGCGTCATGGTAGAAAAAATTATGCTTTTTATTCTATCGTTATTGCTGATTCAAGAGCACCTAGAGATGGACGTTTTATCGAGAAGATTGGTACTTACAATCCTAACACCAATCCTGCTACTATTGACTTGAATTTCAATCGAGCTCTTCATTGGGTTGAAATTGGTGCTCAACCAACTGATACTGTACGCAGTATTTTATCAAAAGAGGGTGTCTATATGATGAAACATCTTAGAGGTGGAGTAAAAAAAGGTGCTTTTGACGAAGCTGCAGTTGAAACTAAATTCAACAACTGGAAAGCAGAAAAAGAAACCAGACTTAAGGCTTGTGCTGCAAAAAATGCGGCAGACAAGAAAAAACAAGATGCTGACAGACTTGCAGCAGAGAAAAAAGTAAACGAAGAAATCGCAAAAAAAGTCGCAGAAAAAAAGGCTGCAGCTCTTGCAGCAAAATCATCTGAAGATTCTGTCTCAGAAACGACAGAAGAAGTTCCTGCAGAAGCTTAATACGATTGAAACATCTTAAATAGAATAAAGGAGGCTAACAGCCTCCTTTATTTATATTATATACGGTTATAACATAAATAATACTTAGTCACATGTTTTGATAGCAATTCTATATTTAACATATCCGACAACTGAGAAACGTCTGAAATAACTTCATTTTTATCAAGGATTTCAATACTATCATCATAGATATTATACATATCATTGCATACTTTTATAGTACACAGTAGATAATCTATAGATTCATCATCAAGACATAATGCCTTTTTTAATCTTTCTTTTTTCCCATTAATATATTCATCTGAAAAAGGCGTGTCGCTAATTTCAACTTTAAATATATTGCGATTAATAATGTTTGTGCTCAATATTGAAAGTATTTTATCAGAATGCGTTGTCCAAACTTTCAAACTACACCAAATGTCATAATCATCTAAACGCATAAAATGTTCAAGAATATTCCTGTCATTTGAGAATGTGTTTTTATTTATTGTATTTTTCAAAAAATATTCAAGTGAAGGGGAAGCAAATACTGCCACATTTTGTAATGCCAAATATTTTGCTCTTTTTAAAGCGTTAATCAACATCTGTTCTGCCGCAACTGCTGTTTTATGAAGATAAACTTGCCAATACATCAGTCTTCTACTTACCAAGTAATTTTCAATAGAATAGATTCCCTTTTTTTCTACAACCAAATGGTCATCGACAACGTTGAGCATATCAATAATTCTTGACGAACCTATATTACCCTCTGTAACACCGGTAAAAAAAGAATCACGCCTTAGATAATCCAACCTATCCATATCTAGTTGGGAAGATACTAGTTGGTGAAGGAATTTCTTTGGATATTCATTTTTAAATATTTTTATTGCTAAAGAAAGTTCTCCTTTAAATTCTTCATTTAGCCGTTCCATAATTATTAATGAAATATCTTCATGTGATAAGTCTTGTATCAACGAGTGTTCAAGAACATGTGAAAATGGACCATGTCCAATGTCGTGAAGGAGAATTGCAGAGCACACCGCCTCTTCTTCAGAATCAAAAATAAATTGGCCTTTTCTAACAAGTGAATTAATTGCTAAACATGTAAGATGATATGCACCAACAGAATGTTGAAAACGGGTATGTTGAGCTCCCGGAAAAACTAAATTTGCCAATCCTAATTGTTTGATTCTAGACAAACGATATAAATAGGGATGACACAATAATTTATACAACAGTCCTTTGGGAATTCGAATAAAACCAAATACGGGGTCGTTAATTATTTTAAAATCCAATGCTAATATTTTTATATTATTAAATTCGATCTAAATATCTTGCCATTTCTTCCTGCAATTCTTTTGCTTTTTGAGCAGCAACTTTATCGAAATTCTTTGTGGGATCAGAATAAATTATTCCTCTAGAAGAATTAACAAGAAGACCACAATCTTTGTTCATTCCATAATAACACACTTCATTAAGGCTTCCTCCTTGAGCACCAACGCCTGGAACTAATAAAAAATGATTCGGAACTATTTTTCTAATATCGGAAAACATTTCTCCCTGCGTGGCTCCTACAACATACATCATATTGTCCTCATTACCCCATTTCAGACTTGTTTTTAGAACTTTCTCAAATAAACGTTCGTTGTCTGATCCTTTTAAAAACTGAAAGTCTCGTGAGCCTACATTTGATGTCAACGCCAATAATATAACCCATTTATTGGTATATTTCAAAAAGGGGACAACGGAATCTTCACCCATATACGGGGCTATTGTCAATGCATCCACATCCATTAACTCAAAAAAAGTTTTAGCATACATTGAACTAGTATTGCCTATATCCCCACGTTTGGCATCTATAATAATAAGATGATTGGGGTAGTTTGTTCTCAAATAATTTATTGTCTTTTCTAATGATATCAACCCTTTTATTCCATAACTCTCATAAAAGGCCATATTAGGCTTATATGCAACACTATATGGTGATGTCGAATCTATAATACATTTATTAAATGAAAATATTGGATCATCTTCTTTTAAAAGATGTTCGGGAATTTTACTGATATCAGTATCTAACCCTACACATAAGAAAGATGATTTATTAAAAATTTGATTTATTAATTCTTTACGTGTCATATGATAATTGTTAAAGTTGAGCTGCTTTCAATCTCTCTGCGTTCTCTGCTATAATCAGATGGTCTAAACAATCCTGAATATCACCATCCATGAAAGAGGCAAGATTATAAATAGTATAATTAATTCTATGGTCTGTTATACGGCCCTGTGGATAGTTGTATGTGCGTATTTTTGCAGATCTATCACCAGTTGACACCATAGTCTTTCTACGCGATGCAATATCATCAATATACTTTTGATGTTCGCGGTCATATATTCTTGTTCTTAAACGAGCTAATGCCAATTCTTTGTTTTTAGGCTGATCGCGTGTTTCAGTACACTCAACAAGTATTTCTTCTTTTTCTCCATTATTAGGATTGGTCCACAAATACCTTGCTCTAACACCCGATTCAACTTTATTCACATTTTGTCCACCTGCACCAGATGAACGAAATGTATCCCATTTTATATCACCTTCATTTATCTGTACATCAAAAGGTTCTGCCTCTGGTAGGACTGCAACCGTAGAAGCAGAAGTATGAACTCGTCCTTGGGTTTCTGTTGCAGGCACTCGTTGAACACGATGTACTCCAGATTCATATTTAAGAATTCCATATACGCCATCTCCCACAACATTAAATATTATTTCCTTATATCCACCAGAAGCCCCTTCTGTAAAGCTGGAAATAGAAACTTTCCAACCTTTTGACTCGCAGTATTTAGAATACATTCTAAATAAATCTCCCGCAAAAATTGCAGCTTCATCACCACCGGTTCCTCCTCTTATTTCCATGGTTACATTCTTATCATCTTCAGGGTCGGCCGGTACAAGGAGCAACTTTATCTTTTCTTCTAATTCCGGTATTAACTTTTCGTTTTTATCAATTTCTTCATGAGCCAACTCCCTCATATCAGCATCTTCTTCATTTTGATATATTGACTTAGCATCATCAAGATTTGACAAACATTCCATATATTCCTTTCTTGCCTTTACTAAATTTTCCAGATTTTTATATTCTTTTGTTAATTTAATATATCTCTTTTGATCTGATATAATATTGGGATCAGTTATTAGAACAGACACCTCTTCAAATCTATTAACAACTCCATCGAGTTTGTCTAATATATGATTATTTTCCATGTAAATCTATTTTTATTTTACTGATTATAGATAAAATCACCATGTCTGCTATTTATTATCAGTTTTTTCTCACCTTTCTCAACATGACCAATTATTCTTGACTCCAAATTAAAAGTGTCTGCAATTTCCATTATTCTTGCAGAATCTTCTTTTGAAGTGTATATTTCCATTCTATGACCCATATTGTATACTTTATACATTTCTTTCCACGAGGTATTGCTATTCGATTGGATTGCTCTAAACAGGGGTGGGGTAGGGAACATATTATCTTTTATAATTGTGCAATTATTTCCCACAAAATGCAATACCTTTGTTTGAGCTCCACCAGTACAATGAACCATACCATGTATTTTATCACGCATCTCGTCAAGAACTTTTTTAATGACTGGAGCATAAGTGCGGGTAGGTGATAACACCAATTTACCTGCATTAGAATTTGTACCGTCTATAATATCTGACAAATTGTAAGAACCGCTATAAATTAATTCATCAGGAACGGAATGATCATAACTTTCAGGATATTTTTCAGCAAGATATTTGTTGAACATGTCATGCCGGGCACTTGTTAAACCGTTACTTCCCATTCCACCATTATATGTGTTTTCGTATGTTGTCTGTCCCGTACTTGACAAACCGACGATTACGTCACTAGGCTGAATTCTGGCATTATCAATTATATCTTTCCTTCTCATTCTACAAGTAACGGTTGAATCCACAATTATAGTTCTAACCAAATCTCCCACATCAGCAGTTTCACCGCCTGTTGAATATATACCGATCCCTATTTCTCTTAATTGTTCAAGCAGTTCCTCTGTCCCATTTATTATTGACGATATTACTTCTCCTGGAATCAGCATTTTATTTCTTCCAATTGTTGAACTGACAAGAATGTTCTCTGTTGCGCCAACGCATAAAAGATCATCTAAATTCATGACCAAAGCATCTTGTGCTATTCCTTTCCATACACTTAAATCACCAGTTTCTTTCCAATATATATAGGCGAGACTGGATTTAGTGCCGGCACCGTCAGCATGCATAATATTACAATAATCAGGATTGCCACCGAGAATGTCAGGAACAATTTTACAAAATGCATGTGGAAATATTCCTTTATCTACATTTATTATTGCATTGTGTACATCTTCTTTATCGGCACTTACACCACGCATAAGATACCGTTGATCTTTATTAACCATTTTTTTATTTTTGAATATTATTTAACAATCCGTTTCTTTCAAGTAATGCATTTATTGAAGGATATTCTCCTCTGAAATTTTTATAAAGAGCCATTGGGTTTTCTGTTCCTCCACGAGAAAGTATTGTGTCTTTAAGCTTTTGAGCTATTGCTTTATTAAAAAGACCATTTTTCTTAAATACAGAAAAAGCATCTGCATCAATTACTTCAGACCATTTATAGGAATAATAGCCTGCAGCATATCCACCAGACATTATATGAGAGAATTGGGTACTCATACACGTATTTGGTACATATGGCAACAAGCGGACTTTATCAAACACGGCCTTCTCATTATTAATGACATCTTCTTTAAAGTCTTCATTGCGTGAATAATAGTTCATGTCTAACATACCAAAGCTAACTTGTCTTATACAAGAATAAGCAACATTGAAGTTCTTGCTTTTTATTAAATTTTCAAGCAAATCATTTGGTATCGATTCACCTGTAATATAATGACGGGCAAACATACATAAGAAATCTTTTTCAGTGCAGAAGTTTTCCATGAATTGTGAAGGAAACTCTACAAAATCCCAATACACATTAGTACCGCTTAAAGATTTATATGTTACATCAGACAAAATCCCATGAAGTGCGTGTCCAAATTCATGAACAAAGGTTTCAAACTCGCTAAATGTTAAAAGAGATGGTGATGATAAAGATGGTTTTGAAAAATTTGTAGTTATGGATACTTGTGGGAAAATTTTATTGCCAGTTTTATCAACAAACTGATCTTGATATGATGTCATCCATGCTCCAGATTTTTTTGTGGGACGAGGGAAAAAGTCAAAATACAACTTTGCTATATATCTTTTTTCAGAGTCAAAAACATCATAAACTTCTACATCTTTATGGTATACCGGGGTTTTGTCATTCTTAATAAAGCTAATATCATATAATATATCCGCAAGTTTAAACAAACCTGTTTTTACATTATCCAGCAATAAGTAAGGTCGGAATGTTTCAGAGTTAATGTTAAACTTTCGTTCTTTAAGCTTATTTGAATAATATGCGAAATCCCAAGGCATTAGAACGAAATCTGGTCCTTCTATCTCTTTTGCTAGAAGTTCAACTTCTTTTACCTCCGATTTTGCATAAGGCATATATGATTGAACTAATTGAGTAAACAGATTATTAACGATATTAATGTTACCGGCCATGCGTTTACATAATTGGTATTCTGCAAAATTAGTAAAGCCGAGAATTTGTGATATGCGTAGTCTTTTGTTAACTATCAGCTTTACTAAATCGATGTTGTTATTCCCATTATTATGTGTGCATAATGTATTATATGCTAAATATATTTTTTTTCTTAATTCCCTTTTTTTACAATATGTGATAAATGGAATATAACTGGGAGATTGCAAAGTAAAGAGCCAACCTGTGTACCCCATAGCTTTTGCTTCTTCAAAAGCAGAATCAATAGACGGTTGTGGTAAATTTTCTATATCATTATAATTTGTTATATTTAACCTGTAATCATTAAGGTCTTTAAGGTGATTCTGTGAGAATTTTAGACACAATAAGCTTAATTCAGATTTTAATTGTGTTAATTCTTTTTTCTCAGATTCATTAAGCATCGCCCCATTTCTGATGAACTCTTCATAGGTGTTATTTAATAGTGTTTTTTGTTCCGAGGTTAGAGATGATGATTTTTTGATATCTTTAGTGTACAGATTGTATACATACCGGACTTTCACAAACAATTCCATATTATGCAAGACACTGTTATAATGGTCAGAAATTATTGGTGAAAGCTTTTCAGATAATTTGTCCATCTCATCATTGGTTTCAGAACTTAAAAGATTATAAAATATAGTAGTCGTTTTATCAAGTAAAAATCCGGAATATTCTAATGCCTCTATAGTATTATAGAACGATGGCTCCTTTTCATTATGAATTATTTTGTCAATCTCAGCATTATGCATATCTATGCCAATAGATATAGACGCCTCAAAGTCTTTTATATCTATTTTATCAAAAGGGATATCCAGATTAGGATTATCTATTAATTGCAATAATCTATTCATAAAATAAGTTGTCAATCAAATAATTTTGTATCGTCTGGAATTATTACGACCCCACGTTTAATGTGGGCCAGACCATTATTCTGCCATAAATTTAATACTTTTGAAACATTTAACCTTGTGTCAGATACGATATTGGCCAGTTTTTGCATTTTTACTTTAATTTCAGTACGCCCCTTTAAAAAAACCTTGTTGTTCTTCATAAAAAACACAATCCTCTGCTCGGTTGAATTTGGTATACTCTGAGACAAGATATAAGTTGCAGACTGTATTCTACTACAAATCAAACTTATAAAGTTAGTCTTAATTATTTCATATCGTGATAAAAGAAAATTCATTTGTTGTTTATCTATTACACATGTACTACCATCAGAAGTGAAAGAATATGTCCTTTCATATCGTTGATTCATTCCCCAAACGTTCTGTGGCTCAATAATGTAATATAATTTGTTAAAGTATTCACATATCATAAATTCTCTACGTGTATCTCTTTTTAAAGCGCAAAGGTCACCATTTAATACATAAATTATTTTATCACATTTATCTCCTTGAGATGCAATTATGTCACCTTCTTGATATTTCTTAAATTCAAATTTGACTTGTTCCACAATATCCATCAGGTCATTAATGCTTAAACCCATGAGCAATGGTAGGCATTGTAGTTTTTCGAACATGGTTTGTATCATTTCCAGCAGCTTTTTAATATTGTTCTTCTAATAATAAACCACTACTATGCCAGACCCCATTACTACCATCATCTTTGGAGTATATAAAATATGCCTTTAATTCCTTATGATTATTCAAAATCTTTTTTGATTTTTCTAACCCAAGAACCATAAAGGCAGTTGCATAGGCATCAGCTGTCATACAATCTTTTGCTATTACAGTAGAGGACAGCAAAGTATGCTGTATCGGAAAGCCTGTTTTTGGATCTATTGTATGGGCATATTTCTTTCCGTCTTTTATATAAAAATTCCTATAATTACCAGAAGTGGCAATCGACATGTCTGATAATTCTATGACATTCTGAATATTTTGATTAATTGTAGAAGAAACATCAATCGGCTCATTTATTCCTATTCTCCACGCTTGTCTAGAACGATTTGTACCAGCGGTTCTAACTTCGCCACCAATTTCCACCATAAAATCCTTAACACCGTTACGAATAAACAGATTCGAGACCATGTCAACCCCAAAACCTTTTGCTATAGCACTACAATCAAACATTAGTCTAGAGTCTGTTTTTTTTATTCTGGAGTCTATAACTTGAATTTTATCCATTCCCACAAATTCTAAAATACTATCAATTTTAAGAGAATCAGCAACATCACTTTTTTTAAATCCAAATCCCCATATATTTACCAATGGGGCAACAGTAATGTCAAATGCACCTCCTGTTTCATTATAAATTATTTGAGCAGTGTTAACAACATTAAGCATTAAAGAATCCATCTTGTCTGTTTTATTATCATTAATTAATGATATTGTGGATTTTTTATTAAAAGTTGACAATGAGTTATCAACTTCTCCCAATTCTTGTATAATACTATCAGAATAATCGACTGAAGAATTGTATGTAATATGATATATTGTACCAAATATGTTGCCTTCACACGTCTTCCATTCGTTAGTATTATGATTATTTTGTACAAAAACAAAAATTGTTCCTATAACTAATATTAGCAAAAGTGGAATATGCCACCATTTAAAAGGATGAGATTCAAATGATAATTGAGGTTTAAATAAATTCATAAAAATTTTTGACGAAATTATAAATATAGCACTTTTTCAGGTAGATAAATCTTATTGTATCAATACTTAATTTGAATTACTTTATTGTATTTTATGAGGAGATATGGAATTAGGGTTTATATATTTTTGCTTAAACAGATTCAAGTCAAAGATAATACTATATGACCCGCCCCATGTAGAACTGCTAACAGTTGTACCATAACCAGGGATATAATATGGCTCGCAATATTGGCTTTTGCCGGAGGATAATAAATGTTTAAATCTTATTGTCCAACCCATATGTATATTATGCCATAACTTGATTTTTACACCTGCTAAAAATTCAATCCAATGGCTATTTGAATTTATATTACTATAAGAAAAAGGCTCCTTAACTTTCCAAATGGGGTCAACGATGTCAGGGCCTGAAATATTAAAATTAAAAAAGGAAAAGCCATATCTTGCTCCTACATATAGAATGTTACTTTGATACTTGTCTTTCAATATATTATAATCCAATCCAACTCTAAAATATGGATCCGATGTTTCATATTTAATGTTTGTATTACCATTTTTATGGTTACAAAACCCAAGCCCCAGTTCTACAACAGGGAAATAAGTATTTAAAAAATTAGCATGAGCACCAGCTTCAACACCACCATAATCAGAAAATAGTTTTTGTATAGGGGAAAATAAGTCTATTGACAAAGAAACACCATAAAAAAAATGTTTATTATACTTTTCACTAACTTCGTTTTGTTGGTCAGACATGTCACTTCCCAATTCAACATGATTTTCTTGGGCAAAAACATGTTCAAATAAGGATGTAATGAAAAAAAAGATTAAAATGATTTTTTTTTTATTCAGCTGTCCCATTAAAATATATCTTTACATTTTCATTGCCTTCATAATTAACTGTTGAGTTAACTATTTCAACGTCATTAATGCCAGAATATGTTGAACTTATATTTTTTAAAGTATGGAATCGGTTTGTTCCACATTCCGGCAAATCTACATGTGTATAATTATTGTGTTGTAAATAAATCGTGTCTTTATTTGATATACTTGCATAAGATAATATAATAGTATCTTTTTCTGCAAAATAACTTAGTGGAATTTTCAATGTATTAACATTTGTAATCTTATTAATTAATACAGTATCTTTACGTACATTGCTAATAGTTAAAGAGTAACCTCTTTCCAAATAACTGTCGTCTTGGTAATCAAGAGTAACAGTTTCTGCATTCAATTGTTTGTAAATGTATACGGTTTTATATCCTGGCAACAGGGTGGTTACTGTAAGTTCATCATTTAATACTATTGGATTGCCATTGCTGTCGTAGAGTCCATAATTACATGTCACATTACTTTCTAATGGACAATTGCTTGCTGAACAAGAGCATATTATTAAGAAAATAGAGTATAACAGAAATGAATATGAACAATTTACAACCTTCATCTTTCTAAATCTTATCTGCTATTTGATATTTGTTTCGCTCTGAAGAATTCCTGCTAATCATCTCACCAAGAAAACCGGCAATAAACATCTGACTTCCAATAATCATCATAGTTAGTGAGATATAGAAATAAGGCGAATCGGTTACAAGACGATATTCGCTTCCATGATGCATTGCCCATAATTTATGAACTCCTACAACAATTGCAGCAATAAAACCTATTATAAAAATCAAAGTCCCAAATAAACCGAAAACATGCATCGGATTCTTGCCGAACTTAGACAAAAACCATAAGGAAAGTAAATCCAGGTATCCGTTAACAAAGCGATTTAAACCAAATTTCGTTTTACCATATTTGCGTTTTTGATGATGAACGACTTTTTCGCCAATTTTTGAATAGCCTGCATTTTTAGCTAAATATGGTATATATCTATGCATTTCGCCATAAACTTCAATATTTTTAACTACTTGATGTTTATAAGCTTTTAAGCCACAATTAAAATCATGTAGATTTTTTATTCCGCTAACCCACCTTGCTGTAGCATTAAACAATTTTGTAGGAATAGTTTTTGACAATGGATCATAACGTTTTTTCTTGTAACCGCTTACCAAATCATATCCATCCACCTTTATCATTTTGTACAATTCGGGGATTTCATCAGGGCTATCCTGTAAATCAGCATCCATAGTAATAACAACATCTCCAACACATTCTTTAAAACCATGATAAAGAGCAGGACTTTTTCCATAGTTACGGCGAAATTTTATACCATGAACATTTGAGTCTTTAGCTGCAATATCTTGAATTACTTCCCATGAATTATCAGTAGAACCATCATTAACAAAAATAATTTCATATGAAAAATTATTATCTGACATAACACGAGCAATCCAACTATGCAATTCGGGAAGTGACTCCTCCTCATTAAACAAGGGGATAACAACAGAAATGTCAACTGAAGGAGAATTTGTTTTATTAATTTCCATAAGATTTTATGAATGTATTATTTATTTAGCAAAATTACACATTTTCAGCGATTCCAGCAAATAAATTCAATATTAATGGACCTTATCCGCATTCTTTTTCACAAATTCCTTCCAAGATTTAAATCGATTGGTAACATGTGGAATCTTTGACTGGAGGTAGTGACAATATGCAACGGCAAGTGCATCGGTTGAATCAAATTGATTAGTCATAGATTCTTTGGGAATATTCAGAATATTTTGAAGCATTCCGGCAACTTGTTCTTTTGAAGCACTTCCATTACCGGTTACAGACATTTTGATTTTCTTTGGTTCATATTCGGATATTGGTATATCCCTTGTAATGGCAGCTGCTATAGCAATACCTTGAGCACGTCCTAATTTTAAAACAGATTGAACATTTTTACTATAAAATTGTGCTTCTATGGCCATCTCATCCGGAAGAAAAGAATCAATAATACCGATAACACGTTTGTAAATATGACCTAGCCTCAAATATATGTCCTTTGTGCGACTAATATCGACCACACCCATCGCCACAAGAAACGGCTTGTTTTGGGTTATCTTAAGCACCCCATAGCCCATAATACGTGTCCCGGGATCTATACCTAAGATAATTTTCTCTTGATTTTTTTTAACCAATGAAACCATAATTAATTATTTTTGCAAATTTAGATAAATTTATTGGATTCTGAAACTATTATACCATTCTATTTTTCATTGACAATTGTAAAATTAACCAGTCTGATTTACATTTTTAAACACTTTTATTTTTCTAAGGTTTAACAGATTAAATATTTTTAAATAAAATACTTAACTAAATCTGTCATTATGATTTGTTTATTAAAATTTATTTTCTTAAATTTGCAAATAATATATTTTATGTTTTTTAAATTTATTTTATGCCAAACAACGCAAAATCAACTTCAATGTCTTCAAGCTCAAACAATAATAGAACAAAAAGAAACGGTAAAAAACAAAAAAATAATACAAATGAAGTTCCTACGAAAAGAATGATTGGTTTTACATTTGGAATTCTTCTGTTATTTCTGTCTATTTTTATAATAATAGCATTTACATCTTTTATATTTTCGGGCGAGGAGGATTGCGCTTTATTTGGAAATGCTCCAAGTTCCATGAATGTATCTGCGATTTTTAATGCCGATTCTGTTCATAACGCTTGTGGCAAACTTGGTTTATTAGCTTCAGTATATCTTATTAACGGGTTATTTGGACTTGCTTCATATTTCATCCCTTTGTACATGCTATTAGTTGGTTTGAACATGATTGGTTCATACAAGTTCAAACTCTTTAAATCCTTCATGATTATATGTTTAATAATGATATGGCTCAGCTTTATTTTAGCTGTTTTTTCACCTCAATCGGATTCTTTTATTTCCCTTGGAGGTATTCATGGAAGGTCGATGCAAACAAAAATTGATAAACTTCTTGGGCCAACAGGTGTATATATCACTGTTATTTTGTCGATAATTGCAATTCTAATTTACTTTAGTTCTAAGACTATTGACTATATCAAAAACATATTATCCTTAAATGGTATTAAAAACAACCATAAAATATCAGATTTGATTGATAAAATTAAAAGTAATAACAAAAATGACTCGGCCCAACTTCAACGTAATGACGATACTGATGAACTTGCAGATGAAAAACAATACGAAGATTCTTCAGCTTGTTCTATTACATTTGATGATAAGGGGCACGTTATTCTGGTAGATGATAAAAGCCAATTTGATGACGAAACAGAACCGGAAAACACAAATAATGACATAGATGATGTTGATAAAAAACATGTCTCGTCTACCGATAAAGAAACAAATACGCCTGATGATACTGAATTCGTTATTGAAGATATAAAGAAAACAGAAAAAGGCAATGGGATTATTAACAGGGGGGATGTGGAAACACCATATGACCCAAAACTAGACTTGGAATTTTACAAGTATCCGCCCTTAAATTTACTTAAAAGTAACACAGACTCAAATCCTCATATAGACAAAAAGGAACAAATAGAAAACCAAGACAGAATAAAACACGTATTAAAAAGTTTTGGCGTTGAAATCAGTTCTATTAAAGCAACAATAGGTCCAACAATTACTCTTTATGAAATAACCCCTGCTGAAGGTGTCAGGATCACTAAAATACGACATTTAGAAGATGACATTGCATTAAGCCTTGCAGCAGAGGGTATAAGAATTATTGCACCAATTCCAGGAAAAGGTACAATCGGTATTGAAGTACCTAATAAGAAGAAATGTATAGTTTCTATGGAAAGCGTGATAAACACTAAAACCTTTCAAGAGTCAACAATGGATTTACCATGTGCTTTAGGTAAAACAATTACAAATGAAGTTTTTATGGTAGATTTGGCAAAAGCGCCACATATGCTTGTAGCCGGTGCAACTGGTATGGGTAAATCTGTTGGATTAAATGCTATTGTAACGTCATTATTGTATAAAAAACATCCTTCAGAATTGAAAATTGTAATGGTAGATCCCAAAAAGGTAGAATTTAGCGTTTATGCACCAATAGCAAATCAATTTTTAGCAAAACTAGAAGATGAAGAAGATGCAATCATTACAGAAAATGACAGGGTTGTCAAAACACTAAAAGCTCTATGCAAATTAATGGACGACAGGTATTTGCTTCTAAAAAAAGCTAATGTTAGAAATATAAAAGAATATAATGATTTATTTAAACGGAGGAAGCTTAATCCTTTAGACGGGCATGAATATATGCCATATTTTGTGGTAATTATAGATGAGTTTGGAGATTTGATTATGACAGCTGGTAAAGAAGTTGAACTGCCTATTTGTCGTATTGCCCAACTTGCTCGCGCAGTAGGTATTCATATGATTATCGCCACTCAACGACCAACGACCAACATAATTACAGGCACAATAAAAGCGAATTTCCCTGCCAGAATTGCTTTTAGGGTGACATCTGGAATTGATTCAAAAATAATTTTAGATAAAACAGGTGCAAATCAACTTATTGGTCGTGGCGACATGTTATATCTACAAAATGCAGAACCTGTCCGTGTCCAATGTGCCTTTGTGGATACTCCTGAAGTAAAAAAAATAGCTCAATATATTTCCGAGCAACAACAATTTGTGCATATGACATATTTGCCTGAACCTCCACTCGAAGATGGAGATTCGGCATCGAAAGATGTTGACATGATCAATTTAGATAACATGTTTGGAGAAGTGGCAAGAATGATAGTTTCTCAAGGAATTGGTTCCACTTCTTTAATCCAACGAAAATTCTCAATTGGATATAACCGCGCCGGAAGGTTGATGGATCAACTTGAAAAAGCTGGTATAGTAGGCCCTCAGCAAGGTTCAAAACCACGAGAAGTTCTTATTTCAGATCTATTATCACTTGATGAAATATTAAACAATCTTGGTGTAAAAAATTAATTCTATATTATGAAAAAAATATTCGTTCTGTTTTTCTTCGTATTTGTAAATTGCATTCTTAACGCACAAAATGCAGATGACATTTTAAATAAAGCGGCAGCTTCTTTTAAAAAAATAAAATGTTTGAAATCTTCATATACTTTAAAAGTTAATGAAAGTGGACATTTGTCAGAACATAAAGGATGTATAATAATTCAAGGTAATAAATATGTCAATTATTTTAATGGTACTACAATTTGGTTTAACGGAAAGACAATGTGGACCTTATCTGAAGAAAATGAAGAGGTTACGATTACGCAACCTTCATCCTCTGAATTGATAAATTCAAACCCATATCATTTTTTAGATTCATACTCTAAAGAATTTAATGCAACTCTAATTAATGCAAATGGTAATTATTATGTAATTCGTCTAATACCTAAAAAAAATAACACTGATATAAAAAAAATACTTATTAATATTTCTAAATCTGACTATAAACCAACAAAAATAACACTTGATGCAAAAAAATCGTCTGTTATTATTGTTATAAAGACATATCAAGAAATAAGACCATACAATTCTAAATCATTTTCGTTTAATAAAAACAAATATCCTAATGTTGAAATTATAGATTTAAGATAATAAATATAATTAAAATTATAATATATAATTAAAAAAATATAATATAATTAAAATACGGTTATTATGGAAAAAATCAAGTGCCTTATATTAGGCTCCGGTCCAGCAGGCTATACAGCTGCCATATATGCTAGTAGAGCAAATTTAAGTCCAGTGTTATATGAAGGCATTCAACCAGGCGGACAATTAACAATAACAGATTCTGTTGAAAATTTCCCCGGTCAACCAGAAACTATCTCTGGCTATGATATAATGGATCTAATGCGTAAACAAGTAGAAAAGTTTAATGTTGATATTCGTCCCGATATATGCGTTAAATCCGATTTGTCTTCCAGGCCTTATAAATTTTGGTTTGATAACGGTGCTGAAATTTGTGCGGATTCTGTTATTATTGCAACAGGAGCCTCTGCAAAATTTTTAGGACTTGAAGACGAAAAAAAATATATGGGGCAGGGTGTAAGCGCCTGTGCAACATGCGATGGCTTCTTTTATAGAAAGAAGATTGTTGCTGTTGTTGGTGGCGGTGATACTGCCTGTGGAGAAGCTTTATACCTATCTGGTCTGGCGTCAAAAGTCTATATGATTGTTCGTAAACCATATCTTAGAGCTTCAAAAATCCTTCAAGAACGAGTTGATAATAATTCTAAAATAGAAATCTTATATAACACAAATACAGAAGGACTCTTTGGGGACAATGGTTTAGAAGGTATACACCTTGTTTACAAATTAGGTGAAGAAGATGAAAAACATTATGATTTACCAGTAGATGGTTTTTTCCTTGCAATTGGCCATACTCCAAACTCAAGTATATTTAAGCCATGGTTAAAAACAGATGACACAGGTTTTATTATCACCGAAGGCTCTTCAACCAGAACAAATCTGCCTGGTGTATTTGCTGCGGGTGATGTCGCTGACTCTGTTTATCGCCAAGCTGTTGTTGCTGCTGGTTCTGGCTGTAAAGCAGCAATGGATGCAGAAAAATTTTTATTAAGTCAAAAAAATGTATAATTACCGCTCTTCTTAAACATTACTAATATATTATTTTAATGTTAAATTTCATCCAGACATATAGATTGATTAGAGAACATGATAAAATATCTAATCAGCGTCATCCATTATTTGAACAAAATAAATTTACAAAATTTTTTGTTTATATGTTCATTGGATTCTGGGCGATTTATCTAATGTTTTTTGGATTTGTTATAGGGCAAATTGATAATTTGAATTATGAAATTTTTGACATATTAGATGGTTATATGATTTTTTTCTTGATAGTTGATTTTGTATTAAGATTAACTTTTCAAGAAATTCCAGCCCAAAGAGCAAAACCATACAAATTTCTTCCAATTAAGCAGCACTATGTAATCGATTCCTTTTTGATTAAATCTATAATTAACCCATTTAATTTATTTTGGTTTTTTTTCTGGATTCCATTCTCCTTATTTACGACATTTAGATTCTATGGATTGCCAGGATTTATTTTTTATAATTTGGGATGGGTATTATTGTATATAATAAATAATTTGTGGTTTATGTTTTGGAGAACCGCAGCACGAAATAATGCAGTAATTTATATTATACCATTCTGTATATATGGCATCGCTGCTTATGTTGGTTATTTTGCTGATTTTTCAAACAAATTTCTTTTTAATTTACAAATTCAACTCTTCCGTTCATTATGTCATATTGATATTGGCACATTAATTATTCTACTGATGATCATTTGTTGTCTATTTATTATAAATCGTCACTATCAATATAATTGTGTTTATGATGAACTATCAAATAAAGACAAATTAAAACATTACAATTCAACCGAATTTACTTGGCTAAATCGTTTTGGCTATATCGGAGAATACCTAAAATTAGAAATAAAATCAACCAAACGAAATAAAACTGTTAGAAAGTCTTTTGTATCAGGTTTATTATGTGTTATAGTTTTTTCTTTCTTATTTGCATTTACTGATATTTATGACAATTCCATATTCATGGAAATATTCATCTGTATTTATTGTTTTTCATGCATGGGCACAATAACGTTAACAAATATTCTGTGTGCTGAAGGTAATTATATAGATTTTCTTTTTTCTCGAAAAGAATCAATTTATTATTTATTAAAATCTAAATATTATTATAATTGTATTTTACTTTTATTACCTTTTATGTTTGCATTACTTCCGGTATTTAAAGGTAAATTCCTTTTTATAGAAATACTTGGGTGCCTTTTTTTCGTTGCGGGTTGTGTTTTCCCTTTTTTGTTTCAACAAGCAGTATACAACAAGCATACAATTCCATTAAATGTACAAATCATAAAACAGAGTTCAAATTCTAAGGTTCAAATTATTACTTCTTTACTTGCACTTTTCACACCTATGATAATTATGAACATCTTATATGTCGTCTTCGACTCAAGAATTACAACTTCTATTACAATGCTAACAATGGGTCTGATAGGAACACTTTCAAATTCTATTTGGATTCGTAATATATACAATAGACTATTGAAAAGGAGATATATTAATATGGAGTCTTTTCGTTCAACAAGACAATAATATAATAAAATAATATAAATCAATATGATATTGAATATTAATAATATAAAAAAAACGTATGCCGAAACAACTGCGATAGATATCAACAACTATTCTGTTAATGAAGGTGAAATCGTTGGAATCATCGGCAATAACGGTGCTGGAAAAACTACATTGTTTCGCTTAATACTTGATTTAATCAAACCAGATACAGGTAAAATATATATTGAAAATATTTGTACTTCAGAATCGGAAGAATGGAAACATGATACAGGTGCTTTTATTGACGACGGCTTTCTAATAGATTTTCTTACGCCAGATGAATATTTTAATTTTATTTGTAAAATCAATTCAGTCAGTCAAAACGAATGTAATGAAAGATTAAATGTTTTTAAACATATATCAAACGGAGAGATTATCGGTACTAATAAATTGATCAGGAACTTATCTGCTGGGAACAAACAGAAAGTAGGGATAATTGGAGCCATGTTGCACAAACCAAAACTTCTTATCTTAGATGAACCATTCAATTTTCTTGATCCAAGCAGTCAGCTGACTATGAAAAAAATACTTGAAAGCTATAACAAAGAAACTGGAGCTACAATTCTAATCTCTAGCCATAATTTGCAACAAATATTTAACCTTTGCAGTCGTGTAACTTTGTTAGAACATGGTAAAATCATTAAAGATGGTTTTAAAAATGATGTGGATTTACTAAATGAAATAGAAAATTATTTTATACACCAATCATAAAATTCATGATACGTAGTTGTTTGTATACAATAGTTCTGTTGTTATTTTCATCTTGTCTGTCTCTGAAAACAAATAGCCTTTCAACAAGCAACATATTAGGGAATCAAGATGTTGTACCTTCTCAAGCAAAACCTCAAGAACCATTGCAAGATGTTACTCAATATACTTTTCCCTATTTAAGTGCTTTTAATAACAACCGGCTAAACTTTAGTGCAAACCAAATACGTGAATTGGAAAATATTTTAGAGTTAAATATAGAACCGGAAGATGATTTGAATTTGTTATTCGAAGCCGCATCTTGGATTGGAACCCCATATAAACATGCTGGCAATACAAGAGATGGGGTCGATTGTTCTGGATTAACCGCTGCCATATACAAGAATGTCTATTCAACTATTTTAGACCGTAGGAGTGATGGACAATTCACCTTTAATTGTTATAAGATTTCAACCAATGAATTAAAATCCGGGGATTTAGTTTTTTTTAAAATTAATAGTAATAAAATCAGTCATGTAGGCATTTATTTGAAAAACAACAAATTTCTTCATGCAAGTCTATACCGCGGTGTTGTAGTAAATGATTTGACAGAATCATATTATAAAAAATATTTCTATTCTGCAGGAAGGGTGAAATAATTATATATTTTATAATAACATATATTTTTTTACGTTATTGATATAAACTACAACGTGAATTCGGTTAATTTTGAATTATGTAAATCGTGCATATTTATTTATATCAGTTCTACCAGCCGTTATATTACGATTGTATATCTGTTTATTTTTATTTTGATATAATAAATTCGTCAATTAGTCAAAAAACATTCATAAATCATATTCCATAACAAAAAAATCAGTAACTTTGCTATTGAATATCTTAACGATTTTTAGTTATACATTACTCTTAATTATATGTAAAATTACTATATTTTTAGTTATCCATAAATAATCTACAATTAACCTTGAATTCATCGTACCCTCATAAAATTTAATTATAAAATAATGGAACATCCTGAAAATAATAAAGAATATGTCGGTTTATCTGTTAATGCAGGAGTCACCCAACCATCTATTATTAATCCTTATTTGAAAACATTACGAAGAAAACGTTCAAAAACTTTTAATGTAAATGATTATGTTGAAGGAATATTAAAGGGGGATGTTTCAATATTGGGACAAGCAGTAACTCTTGTTGAGAGTATCCTGCCAGAACATCAGGCTATTGCTCAGGAAGTTATAGAAAAATGTCTCCCCTTTTCAGGTAATTCCGTTAGAGTTGGAATTAGTGGTGTTCCTGGAGCGGGGAAAAGTACATCAATTGACACTTTAGGAATCCATTTATTGGATAGATATGGTGGAAAACTTGCAGTTTTAGCAATTGATCCAAGCTCAGAAAAAACAAAGGGAAGCATATTGGGTGATAAAACTCGAATGGAAAAACTTTCTGTTCACCCTAATTCTTTCATTCGACCATCACCAACCGCAGGGTCACTTGGAGGTGTTGCCCGCAAAACAAGAGAAACGATTATTTTATGTGAAGCAGCTGGATATAATCACATTTTTGTTGAAACTGTGGGGGTTGGACAAAGTGAAACAGCTTGTCATTCTATGGTGGATTTTTTCCTGCTTATACAATTGGCCGGCACAGGTGATGAACTGCAAGGTATTAAAAGAGGTATTATGGAGATTGCTGATGGTATTGTGATAAATAAATCTGATGGAAATAATGTCGATAAGGCAAAACTTGCAGCAACGCAATTTCGCAACGCCCTTCATTTGTTCCCACTACCAGAAAGCAATGTAATCCCAGAAGTGCTATGTTATTCTGGATTTTACGAAATTGGCATTGACGAAGTTCTAGATATGATTTTTAAACATATCGATATGTTTAAACAAAATGGATATTTTCATTATAGACGGAATCAACAGGCAAAATATTGGATGTACGAAAGTATAAATGAACAGTTAAAAAACAGTTTCTATCACAATCCCATTATAAAAAATGATTTGAAAATAACTGAAAAGAATGTTTTAGAAGGTAAGGTAACTTCTTTTATAGCAGCTCAAAGGCTTCTAAACAACTATTTTTCTGATATAAAGAATAAATGAAGCGTTTTATAACTTATATTGTGTTTTGCCTATTTAGCTTTTGTGCCTTCTCTCAAACAGGTACAACTGCCTATGAATTTCTAAATATCCCATCTTCAGCTCATTCTGCCGCTGTAGGTGGAAATGCTGTTGCCTTAATTGAAGACGACATTACACTAATGTTTGACAACCCTGCTTTGATATCAAATATTTCAAACAACACTCTGAACTTTAATATCATGTCTTATATGAACGGCTCCATAAAATTATCATCAGCATTCTCTCGTCAACTAGGAGAAAGAGGTAATTGGGCTGTTGGAGCCCAATTAGTTAATTATGGCGAAATGACAGAAACAACAGCTGATTATGAAGAATATGGAACTTTTAAAGCTAATGACATAGCTGTTCAAGGAGGATATACATATATGTTTACCAATGAGATAACAGGGGGTGTTCAAGGAAAATGCCTTTTTGCAAACTATGGGGCATTCTCATCTTTTGCTTTAGCTGTTGACATGGGTATAAATTATTATAATGTTAAAAATGGATTATCACTAGGGCTTGTAGCTCAAAATTTAGGTGGGCAAATAGACCCCTTGTATGAAAAAAATGAAAAACTACCCTTTAATTTAGTATTTGGCGTCAGCAAACAATTTCCTAAAGCACCAGTTCGACTCAATGTTAATATAATTGATTTAACGCATTGGAATAAAGATTATTACTCCATTAGTGGTGAAAGCATTAGTTCAAGCAAGAGACTATTAAATCATTTTTCAATAGGCGCTGACGTTTTTCCCTCTAAACAGACTTGGATTGCTTTGGGATACAATTTCCGTCGTGCATATGAAATGAAGATATTGGATTCTAGTCATTGGGCAGGTTTATCAATTGGAGCGGGAATATCCTTGAAAAAATTTAAGATTGCAATTTCATATGCAAAATATCATATTGCATCATCTTCACTTTTAATAAACGCCTCATACATCCTCTGATAAATTTCCATAAAATACAATTATGATATTTAAATGAAATTATTTAAACAGTATAATTATTCATTTTTTGTTTTAAATAAAATCCAGTGTGCGATTGGACGTTATTTATTATATCTTCAGGCTTACCGATTGCAACCACTTCACCACCCATATCTCCACCTTCAGGTCCTAGGTCTATAATATGATCAGCACTTTTTATTACATCAATATTGTGTTCAATAATTATTACAGTATGTCCACGCTTTATTAAAGCATCAAAAGCTTTTAGCAAGCGTTTTATATCGAACATGTGTAAACCAGTAGTTGGTTCATCAAAAATGAATAGTGTTGGTAAAGAACGTTCTTGACTTAAATAATAAGCTAATTTGACTCTTTGATTCTCACCTCCTGAAAGAGTTGACGAACTTTGTCCTAATTTCAAATACCCCAAGCCAACCTCTTGTAAGGGCATTAATTTTTTGAGAATTTTTGTTTGATTATGCTCTTTGAAGAATTCAATAGCTTGATTGATGGTCATGTCTAATATATCATTTATATTCTGTCCTTCAAATTTGACATCTAATATATCTTTTTTAAACCTTTTACCATGACACGATTCACATTCTAAGACTAAGTCGTTCATAAATTGCATTTCTATAGTGACGGTGCCCTCGCCCTTGCACTCTTCACATCTTCCACCGGGAGTATTAAATGAAAAATAGGAAGGTGTATAATTCATTTGAAGAGCTAACTGTTGTTCTGACATCAAATGTCTTATTTCGTCATATGCACCAATATATGTAACCGGATTACTTCTTGTTGATGTACCAATAGAATTTTGATCAACAAATATTACCCTCTTAATCATATCCAAATCTCCTTCAAGCCGTGAAAAAATTCCAGGTCTTTCAAAAGTTTCGTCTAAATGTTGCTTAAGTGCTCTATATAATATATTGTTTACCAAAGATGATTTACCACTACCAGACACTCCCGTTACAACAGTGATAACATTCAATGGAAATTCCACATCGATATTTTTTAAATTATTCTCTTTGGCACCCTTGATCGTAATGCTGTGATTCCATGGGCGTCTAGAAGTTGGGATGACAATACTTTCCTTGCCAGATAAAAAATTTATTGTATGAGATTCACCATTGAATGATTTCAAATTTATATCTTTTACATTTCCATACCAAACAATATTGCCACCTTTTCTGCCAGCTTCAGGCCCAATATCAATAATATAATCGGCAGCACGCATAATATCCTCATCGTGTTCTACAACAACAACGGTATTTCCAATATCACGTAATTGTTTAAGTACGCAGATTAATTGGGATGTATCTCTTGGGTGTAACCCTATACTTGGTTCATCAAGTATATATAAAGAGCCAACAAGGCTACTTCCTAAACTCGAAGAGAGATTAACCCGTTGACTTTCGCCCCCGGATAAAGTGTTTCTCGGTCGGTTAAGTGTTAAATATCCTAGACCGACATCAATTAAAAATTGCAATCTTTTTTTTATTTCATTTATAAGTTTGCTGCCAACATTAAAGTCCGTGGTTGATAATTCAATATTATCAAAAAAAGCTTTCAAACCCTTTATCGGAATTTTAACCAATTCATTAATGGTTTTGCCAGCAATTTTGACATAGTTTGTCTTTTCTTGTAAACGTGTGCCATGACATTTAGGGCATGTTGTCTTTCCTCTATAGCGTGCCAGCATAACTCTATACTGGATTTTATATTGGTTCTTACGCAACATATCAAAGAAATTGTCAATACAAACATTCCAATCTTTGTTTAATTCTGAATTTCCATGCCACAAATAGTCTTTTTGCACCTGATTCAGCTGATAATATGGAGTAAAAATGGGGAAATCACATTTTGCGCATTGATTAATGAAGGCATTTTTCCATTCCTTCATCTTTTCTCCTCGCCAACAAACAACTGCGCCATCGTAAACGCTAAGTTCTTGATCTGGTATGACTAAACGTTCATCAATGCCTATAATATTTCCAAAGCCACCGCACTCTTCACATGCACCAAATGGTGAATTAAAAGAAAACATTTGCTCAGATGGTTCCTCGAATACAATGCCATCACATTCATAAACATCAGAAAAGCATTCTACAATTTCATTATTGCAAATACCAGGAAGAATCGGATATTTTAAAATACATTTTCCGTTTCCTTCATAAAAAGCGGACCGTACAGAATCCATTATGCGGTTTACAGTATTATTGTCATCAGCAACCACAACTCTATCTATCAATAAATTAACAGCGTGAATAGTGTTGGGGAGAAGATCGGGATTTTGCAATATATCAGATATTAATTGCTGATTATCATTAATTTCTATTCGTGCATAGCCTAATTTGTAATAATATTCGCACTGTTTAACTATTGAATTATCCTTTGTTATCGTGACTGGAGATAATATAATGCAACGTGTTCCATTTGGTTTACTTAATATACTATTAACAACGTCATCAATAGTGTTTTTACAAACTTCTTTCCCACTGATAGGAGAATAAGTATGACCAATTCGTGCATAAAGCATTCTCAAATAATCATATATTTCTGTTGACGTGCCTACTGTAGAACGAGGATTTCTACTAATTACCTTCTGCTCTATAGCAATGGCAGGAGGGATGCCTGAAATAAAATCACATTCAGGTTTGTTCATTCTACCCAAGAATTGCCTTGCATAAGTATTTAAGCTTTCGACATATCTTCTTTGGCCTTCTGCATAAAGTGTGTCAAATGCTAAGCTGGATTTCCCACTGCCGCTAACGCCTGTAATTACGACAAATAGGCCATGGGGTATTGTAAGCGATATGTTTTTTAAATTATTAACTCTAACGCCCTTTAGTTGAATTGTATTATTTGTTTTTGACATTTTATTCTAATTAATTATGCAAATTTAAATATAAAATTTGTATTTGAATGTTTCTTTTTTGAAATTGATTGTTTTTTTTATATTTTAATGACATCTTTATAATTAATTAGTCTATCTTTAAGATAAAGTAGGGAAAATCCTATGCTTGTTTAGGGAAAATCCGCGATTTATCACTTAATATTAAATTAAATTTGCATTGGTAAATTATGATTATAAACAAAAAAATAATACAAAAATGAAAACATTATTATTATTTTCGCTATCGATTCTCCCATGGCTAAATGTTATGGCTCAAGATGATGACTTGTATTTCACGCCATCTTCCCAACCTATTTCCCCTGAGAATAATACAAATAGTCTCGTCACGACACAAGAGTTAGATCGTTACGAACAACCAAAACTATCTGTCTATAATAATAACAGTCGAGATGATGATGAATATAACCGTCGTTATATTTCATCTGTTGATTACCAAATTGGAGGGAGTTCAGAATATGATTATGAAAGCAACGACACGATTTTCAACACAGATAGTATTGACGAGGACATGGAAGATTACGAATATTCCAGACGCATTCTTAGATTCCATTCACCACGTGTTGGTATTGCACTAAGCAGCCCGTATTATTGGGATTTGGTTTATAATTATGGTATATATGATTATATGTATGACGCATATTATGACCCATTCTTCTATACTTGGGGATGGCGCTATGGGTGGTCATGGGGACCATGGAGCAGTTGGTATGGACCTTTCTGGGGATGGCACCACCCTTACGCTTGGAGCTATTGGGGATGGGGACATGGCTGGCATCATAGACACTACGCATGGAACCATGGAAGATATTCGCATCGAAGCGGCGGATTGCACAATCGTTTTGAAAGAGGTGAACGCATTCGTACAAATTCACTGCCAAATGGTGGTAACGCAAGCCTTTCTAGAGGTACATTTGGAGGACGTTCAAACAGCTTGGCATCAAGAGGTAATATAAACACCCCTGCAAATAGG